>Ga0074193_1001067_pt1 | contig 37547 bp, 37 predicted proteins | sample EPASupsiteHSE605_FD_64523 | JGI IMG/M metagenome (GOLD analysis project Ga0074193, IMG submission 64523) | Bioremediated contaminated groundwater from EPA Superfund site, New Mexico - Sample HSE6-05 | ecosystem: Environmental > Aquatic > Deep subsurface > Groundwater > Contaminated ... | reverse complement strand
GGCTTGGTATGCATTCACTGTTTAGTTTTCAAGGATCATTTGAATTCGGGCAAATAAATAACCCTCATTCTCTTCTGGATTGATGAGAGTTGATTTGGAAACTATGTGTTTCAATATCAACCGGAGTTACATCATACCATTTCAATATCTTCTTGTCAACAGCCCTTAATCAGGCATTCCTGATTGTCGAGCCATGTAACGTTTGTTATCATACCATTGTCGCACTGCTTCTGTCAAGTATTCTTAATGATTATTTAGTTTAAACATGTCTTTCTTTTTATGAGATCAGTGACTGCATTCTTTTTAAATTTATCGTTTAGGATGCTACCATCTTCGTCTTTTTTGAATTCTCATAGTAAAGAGCCTGGCAGATGCCAGGCTCTTTACTATCTTGTTTAATCTAGCTTCCCTGTTGCTCCACTTTCTGTCGCATATGAGGAAATAGAATAACGTCACGAATGGAATGGGCATTAGTTAGAAGCATAACCAGTCGGTCGACACCAATTCCTAAACCAGCAGTGGGAGGCAGACCATATTCCAGCGCAGTCACAAAGTCCTCATCCATCATGTGAGCTTCGTCATCACCGGATTCCCGCTGAGATACCTGGCTCAAAAAGCGCCCCTTTTGATCAATGGGGTCATTTAACTCAGAAAACCCATTTGCTATTTCCCTCGTGAACACAAAGGCTTCATAACGGTCAGTAAAAGCTGGGCTACTTGCTTTTCGTTTCGCCAAAGGGGATATTTCAACTGGATGGTCCATGATAAATGTAGGTTGGATTAAAGTTGGCTCAACGAACTCCTCAAAGGCGGCATTGATGATATTCCCTATTCCCGCCCCTTTCTCCACTGCAAGCCCTAGTTCTTTCGCAATTGCAACTGCTTTATCCAGCGAGGTTACATCCCGGAAATCCACACCTGTTTGCTCTTGAATTGCGTCTAACATGGAGATGCGCTTCCAGGGAGGCGCTAAATCAATTTCCTGTCCCTCGTAATTAATCCTGGTGCTCCCTAGCACTTCCTGAGCAACATGAGCAATAACCTCTTCCGTGAGACGCATGCCATCTTCGTAGTTTGCGTACGCTTGATAGAGTTCGATCATTGTAAACTCGGGATTGTGCTTATAAGAGATTCCCTCATTACGAAATACGCGCCCAAGTTCATATACTTTCTCGAATCCACCTACGATAAGCCGCTTTAAATAAAGTTCCGGTGCAATTCTCAGATACATGTCCATATCTAAAGCATTGTGATGGGTTACGAAGGGTTTAGCTGCAGCCCCTCCGGCAATAGGGTGTAGCACAGGAGTCTCTACTTCTAAGAAGTCTAAGTCATCTAAATACCTACGCAGAGCACGAATAATCTTGCTTCGTACGACAAATACATCCCGCACTTCAGGATTTGCGATTAAATCCAGGTATCTTTGACGATATCTGGTTTCCATGTCTTTTAGACCATGCCATTTTTCCGGCATGGGCCGCAATGATTTGGTAAGCAAGGTAAATGTATTAACTTCCACGCTAATTTCACCGCGCTTAGTTTTAAAAACCCGGCCTGTTACACCTATAATGTCACCAATATCTAGTTCGTTAAAAATCTCGTACGCTTCTTCACCAATAACATCCTGGCGAAAATAGAGTTGTATCCTGCCGGATATATCCATCAAGTTCGCAAAGCTGGCCTTGCCATGTCCACGCACAGACATCATCCGTCCAGCAATCGAGACCTTTTGATTTTCCAGTTCAAGAAAACGGTCCACAACCTCTTGAGCATGGTGAGTGAGCTCATATTTATCACCGAAAGGTTCCATCCCTTTGGTGATAAGGCCCTGCATTTTTTCTCGTCGGACCTTCATCTGTTCGCTTAAATCGTCTAATTGATTTTCCATAAACCTATATACCTCCGGTGTGCTTAACCTTACGCTTTTTTAAGACCAACAAGTTCATATTTTAAAATCCCCGCTGGCACGTTAACTTCGATTACACTTCCAACCATCTTTCCCATCAAGGCTTCACCGACCGGGGATTCATTGGAAATCCGGTTGCCTGCTGGATCTGCTTCCGTAGATCCTACGATCGTATATTCAAACACATCTCCAAATTCGAGATCTTTAATGATTACCGTGGAACCCATGGACACTTTATCGCTATCGGCCTCTTCAATGATACGTGCATTTCGAAGCTTTTTCTCGAGTTCCATAATCTTGCCTTCGATAAAAGCCTGTTCATTTTTAGCATCATCATATTCCGAATTCTCGCTAATATCTCCGAATTCAATTGCTTGCTTAATTCGCTCCGCGACATCGCGCCGTTTGACGGATTTCAAGTAATCAAGTTCTTGTTCTAAGTTTTTCAATCCGTCAAGCGTTAAATATACTTCTTTTTCTGCCATATCGTTGACGCTCCTCTTTTTTTTAACTTTAAAAATGCGTAATACATGACTATGTGCCGATTTACCCTTTTATTCGGATGAAGCCTTAGTAAATATCCGTTAGATGAACTACCCCAACAATATAAAGAGTGCCAAGCCGTTGCCTTGACACTTACACATAGCTTTATACTGCGTTTAGACAGGGTAAATCCACTAAGATCCTTCTATTGGGTTATTATAGGTTAGCCCCTAACATTTGTCAAGAGTTTAGGCAGTGTATCCATCTTGAAGCATTATTTTCTTTTTAAGTTCGGCGTTTAGGCGTATTTGTGCTATCTCCTCCATCGTAATGGCTCGCTCAAAAGAGCGAAAACCTGCTAACTTAAAGCCATGCTTTGCTGCCAGTTGAGATATCTTTTCAATTTGCTTAATTGTTAACTCCCGACCGAGCGTAAAGTTTTCATAACGTCCCTCCAGAGCAAGAATCATCGTTTCCGCCATACATGCGTAGGCCGTTTTCGGGGGAAAGCCAAAATTCAGGTTAAACTGTACATCTCCGGGCACCTCTACCACGCCCCCCTCAATAACCAGTACATCATTTCGTTTCTCAGCGACTGCCTTGGATACGCTGCGTGGCCGAGCAACATCACAAACGATTGCACCCGGTTTCAAGTCATCAACATCGATAATAGTATCAATGGCGCTTGTGACTGCAATTACAATATCAGCGCTCCTAAGAGCAGCCTTAGTGTTCGCAGTTGTACGTACGGCTAAACCCGTATCACGGAAAATCTGGCTAGCAAGTTTATCCATTTTTACTTCATTTCGAGCCACCAGCGTCAAATATTTTGCCCTGCCGGCTAAAACATGGGCGCAAGCTGAACCGATAGATCCCGTTGCTCCTAATACAACAATATTCGCGCTGCCCATATCTATACCCATAAGGCCTGCCGCTTCCTGCGCCCCTTGTAGAGCCGTCGCCACCGTATAACTATTACCAGTGGTTACAGCTATGTTTAGATTTTTCGCCACCGTAATACCCGCATCACCTATTACCGAGGTGAATGCCCCCAGTCCAACGATTTTCGCCCCAGCCTTTTCAGCTACTTTTCCAGCTTGAATAATTCGATTTATTACAAAAGGCTCCGGTAGCTCTACCATCTGCCGTGTAGTCAACGGACAACAAATAAACAAACCTTCAGCTTCGTTATGTACAGACTTAACATCGGTAATAGAAGATATTTTAAAAGACGGCACATATTTAATCGCTGTCTCCAAAAGTCCTTCCGGTAGTTGTTTTGCAATCGGAAATTTGCGTGCTATATCTTTGGCTGAAAAGGGGTGCACGATAAAGCCAAAACTTTCCATGTAGAAACTCCTCCTCGAATATTTGTTGGACGTTATTTAACGAGTAGTACTTCTAGCTAAAATGTTTAGACTAGACAGCCTACTCGGGCCATTCTTCGATACGCGGAGCAAAACCTATACGATCTAGCAACAGGTTATAATCATCAACCTTTAGCTGGTCAGGTCTTTTCTTTGCCAAAGTCACTAGAACTCCTTCCATCACATTTGTACCGAAGGAGCGTCCGCTAAATTCTGGAGTTGTTGTAATTAATCTTCGGACACCACGGTCTTTTAACAGCTCGATATCCTCCGCAGTTACTGTATTTGTTAGAATTGTTGCGCCAGTTAGTCTATCCGGCATATGCTTTTTGATAAAGTGAAAGTCCCCGGCAATGATATCTGCTTTTTGATAGATATGCGCATGTTTAGGTTTGATTCGTTCCTGCTTGGAGCCAGTGGGATACAACATATGTATAGGTAGTTGCGTTAAAACGGGGGCCAGAATTCGCGCTAACCGGTCCAATGTTTGCAGCCTTTTAATGGGTAACGGTAGTCCAAGCGCAAAAATAAGGTCGCCATAAGTCATGTCACAACCTGCCGCAGTAAGTGCTTCCGCCATTCCGAAACGATCTACCGCACAGACCATTAATACACGCTTACCTGCTAATTCGACCACTTTTTCGTTGTTTATATAATCTACAACCCGACGTTCCAGAGTATTCTTTAGTCCGCTCCCATCTACAATAGGCGTTATCTGAGCCGCCCGCGCGATTTCTTGCGATTCACGAAATACGTACCGTCGGTTACCCGCATAAATATATAAATCAGTCCCGCCTAAACCAAAAGCATCTACTTTTCCATCTAGACTACGAATAAGTGAAATAGCTTTATATTTATCACCATCTGTCCCAATCCGTTCAATACTAAATTTTTCGCCAAGCAGTTCCGTCTTAATACAATGGTTTCTTTTAGATGATCCCAAACTTATACTAACAACCCGTTTCAAAGTTAGGCCTCCCTGGATTTCAAATGACGGATCACGTTCATTAATTCCTGAGGGTCAAAATACTTATCTTCCGCAATGGGAGACTCCCCAATTTGTATCCCAATTACCTCTTTGTCAAGAAGCGCTTCGACTAGTTTTATCCGCATATTAGAGCCTATAAAAATTAATGTATCATAAGTACGTAATCTTGCAACAATCTGCATGATCTCATTAAATAACTCCGCACCGCTCTTCTCTTCCACAAAGCTCCAGCGTTCCTTTTCCGATAACAGTAATACAAAGTCAATACCCTCTTCTTCTGCTACCATCAAAAGCTCGTCGCGATTGCATATTGGAAAACCAACTAAGGCAATCTTCCCTCCTTTACGAACTTCTCCTAGCGTCTCTAGCCGGGAAACAACGGTACGATCTACGCCCAAACGATTGGCAACCTCTTGCTGTGACATCCCTTGCTGGCGCAATAAAATCATGCTGTCAATAGCGTCGACGATCTTTTGTCGGTTGATAATTTTATCCCCAATGCGTGCAAGCATTAATTTCAACCCCAGTCCTCATATTATATGTGCACAAAGCTGTGTACATACATTCTACCAAAAACTACTTTGCCTGAACAGTAGTTTTTGAATATAATGCGATTTATTTCCATGGACTAATGGGAAAACGGTTTAAAATCTTTTTTGCTTGTTCAAGAGTAAGTGGAGTATCATCATGAAACATCCCTCTTTTTAGCCCCTGAAGAATACGTAGCCCCTCCCTGGTTGTAATGCCCAGATCCCCAGTCAGACGTGACATTGTTTTTATTCGAGCCTGCTCTACAGAAGCATAAATCGAATTTCCCTCTTTCAATGCAGACGTAAATTCTTGTGCCATATAGATTTGGGCTGTACTTGATAACGGGTTCCCACAGGCCCCACTTTGCGTTAAGCCGAGCAAATCCGGTCGGGCATATTTAATACCCCATTCGACAGATTGTTTTAGTTCGTTGGTTTCTTCTGCACTACATTGTACCAGAGTTCTGGCGGTACATAAGGAATAATGCTTTAGGCTTCGGATAATCGCATGCTCAATCGTATGAGCTTGCTCATAGCTTATTAACCCGCCCAAATTTCCGTTTATATGTACTTGTGCTCCCGTTTCGTAATTAGTACCATAAATCACCACGCTGATATCCTGCAGTGATGCTGTTTCTGTATAACCACCGCTAGCTTGCCAACCTGCACCACACAATACCGGGTAATCCGGGCGCATGGTTTTAAAATACTGCAGTTCTATATTATCCCCATATATAATGCCCTTTTTTTTAATGAAGGACCTCATTTTAGCCCGTTCTTGTCCTTCCAAAAGAACCCGTAATATTCTGTATTCCCGCTTTTGTTCATCGGTATGTATTTCAATTTGCGTATCTCGACAAACTGCAATAATGCCCACATGAAAGGGTTGCTTCGCCCTTTGATCCCAGGGGCAAACAAACAGGTATTTCCCAACCCCATTACGTGCAAAAACCGCTGCACTATAGGCATCAAGTACAACGCCATGCACCATACCTCCCTCTGCCCGCGGCAGCATGCCGTTTATAACCGGTAACACTGGAAACTGCACCACTAATTCCTCCCAAAGACATCCAGGTCCTGTATGATCTTCACGAAAACATTCCTAAACTCTTCTATGGTTTCAGCATGGTTAAATAACACCCTGTATTTTGCAGCATGGGGGTATCCTTTAGTATACCAGGCAGCATGTCTACGCATTTCTCGCACTGCCGTATATGTTCCTTTATTTGCAATAAGCATCTCGAAATGGCGCCAAAAAATATCCATTTTGTCGCTATTACTTGGCTTATCCATTAATTTACCAGTCTCTAAATAGTAACAAGTTGCAGGAAAAATCCAGGGGTTACCCTGAGCTGCACGACCAATCATAACTGCATCGCAGCCCGTCATTTCCATCATGCTCTTAGCATCCTGCGGACTGCGGATATCCCCGTTGCCAATAACGGGAATAGCTACAGCGTCTTTTACCTGCGCAATGATCTGCCAATCAGCACGTCCGGCATAAAACTGCTCCCGCGTTCGGCCATGCACGGCAATAGCCATTGCTCCAGCCTGCTCCGCCAAACGTGCCATTTCCACAGCATTAACACAGTATTCGTCCCATCCCTTACGGATTTTAACAGTAACTGGCTGGTCGACGGCTTCCACAACGGCCCGGATAATATCATAGGCCAGCATTGGATTACGCATAAGAGCCGCCCCTTCACCGTTTTTTACAATTTTGGGGGTCGGACAGCCCATATTTATATCGACGATATCCACGCCGGTACTAGCCACAATCTTAGCTGCACGAGCCATTGACTCTGGTTCTGAACCAAAAATCTGCATGGAAATAGGCCGTTCTTCCTCATGAAATTCCAGCATTTTATTGGTATTTTCGTTATTATGCAGCAGTCCTTGATCACTTATCATCTCCGTACAAATTAGCCCGCAGCCAAGCCCTTTAACCAATCTACGAAAGGGCATATCAGTTGTACCAGCCATCGGAGCAAGTACAACGGGATGAGGAATTACTACATTTCCGATTTTCATGGACATTCGCTTTCCCGCTTTCCAAAAAGATACAAGAAGAGGCCGGGGAGTAAATTGTTTTACCATACCCGACCCCTGCTTAACTATACCTTATTCCGCTCGTAAATCAGCCTCAAACCTTCCAATGTAAGAAAAGGTTCTACCTGCTGAATCGTTTTTGATTCCTGCGCAATTAGACTTGCCAATCCTCCTGTAGCAACAACAAAGGGCTCACCGCCTAATTCTTCACGCATCCGGCTGACAATCCCGTCAACTTGTCCTACAAACCCGTAAATAATTCCAGACTGCATACTACTTACCGTATTACGACAGATCACCGTTTTTGGCTTAGCTAACTCAATGCGTGGAAGTTTTGCTGCCCGTTGAAATAAAGCCTCCGTAGAGCTGGCAATCCCGGGAGCGATAGCTCCGCCAATATAGTCTCCACTCGATGAAACAGCACAGAAAGTGGTCGCCGTTCCGAAATCTACGATTATCAAAGGTGCTCCGTATTTGTGAATTGCCGCGACTGCATTCACAATCCGGTCAGCCCCGACTTCCCTGGGATTTTCGTATTTTATACATATGCCTGTTTTTACACCAGGCCCGACAATCAACGGCTCAAACCCAAAATATTTACGAAACATTCGCATTAAAGGTGGCATTAAAGGCGGCACGACTGAGGAAATTACCACAGCCTCGATCATCTTTGGATCCACCTGGTTAAAGGTAAATAGGTTATGGATCAACATGCCGTACTCATCGGAACTTTTCTGCCTGTCGGTAGAGATACGCCAACTTACGATTAACTTCTCCTGTTCATATACTCCCAATACAATATTGGTATTCCCTACATCAAAAACAAGGACCATACCTTCACCCTTTCCTGTGGCGAGCGCCAAAATACTACTCTCATGAAGAGTAATCCCATCGTCTCCTAACGGATACCTCTCCGCTTAAAACCCTTTCAATCACGCCATCTTCCTTCTTAACCAGTAACGCCCCGTCAGCGTCAATGTCTACGGCCAGACCGGTAAATTGCTGATTGGCGGAAACAACATTTACCTCAGAATTCAAGGTGCAATTCATGGTACGCCAATTTGCAAATACTGGTATGAAACCTTGCCGTATGACCTGATCATATAACTGCTCCAGTTGCTCAAGTATAGCTTGTAGAAGTAACCTTCGCGAAATATCGTGTCCTATTTCCCGTGTCAATGACGAAGCAATATTCTTAATTTCCTCAGGAAATTCATCCAGCTCCACATTAACATTAATACCAATACCCATCACGATATAATTTATTGCATCCATTTCCGCATTTAATTCTGTTAAAATACCTACTAGTTTACGCCCTTTAAAGAGGATATCATTAGGCCATTTTATTTCTACCGCCAGACCAGTCGTCTCTCTAATCGCCTTAGCCACGGCAACCGCACCCAGTATCGTAAGCTTGGCCGCTTCTGTGGGGTGTAAACTCGGCCGCAAAATTATCGAAAACCAGATGCCTCCCTTGTCCGGTGAAAACCATGGCCGGGATAAACGTCCTCTCCCGCAGGTCTGCGCTTCTGCAACTACAACTGTTCCCTCCACCGCACCAAGGCTTGCCAAGCGTTTTGCTTCCGCATTTGTGGAACTGATACTTGCAAAATGCACGATACGGCATCCCAATTTTTTTGTACCCAATCCGTGCATAATTTCCTCCGGCAATAACTGATCCGGCGTAGATCTAAGACGATATCCCTGCCGGGGATTTGAATCAATCACATACCCTTCACGGCGCAGGTTTTGAATATGCTTCCATACAGCTGTTCGCGATACATCCAATCCGCGGCTAATATCTTCTCCCGATATATATTCACCTTGCGTCCCTCGCAACAAACCTAATACCGTATTACGCATGGTCGTTCCTCCCGGGCATATTTTGCAATTAGCACTTGGCCTAATCTTCCTACGCAACTACTTAGTAGTCCGTCAAGACTACCTAATCTCGCCGTGCCTTTCTTCCGACTTTATTTCCAGTATTTTATTATCGCTATTCAAAAATACAATGGTTGGTTTATAAGCTTTAGCTTCTTTGTCATCCAGCAGCACATAAGTAATGATAATTACACTATCTCCCGGTTGAACTAGCCGTGCAGCTGCGCCGTTCAGGCAGATTACACCCGAGCCCCTTACGCCTGGGATAACATATGTTTCAAGGCGTTCCCCGTTATTATTATTCACTACTTGTACCTTTTCATTTACGAAAATATCAGCCGCATCCATTAGGTCTTCATCGATAGTGATACTGCCAACATAATTAAGATTTGCTTCTGTAACGGTGGCGCGGTGCAGCTTGGACTTAAAAACGGTCCGAAACATGGTTATCCCTCCCAAATCAGATTATCAATCAAACGGGTTATCCCAAACCTTACAGCCAAAGCTATCAACACCGGCCCAGTAATTATGCGGGTCTCTTTAAGAGACGTCAAGTCGTTAATAGCAACATAATCAATATCCGCTAAGGTCTCGGTGCCGATATGCTTACAGATCACTGCACGTAGGTACTCCGCATTTCGTTCTCCTGCTTGCAGCAGTTTTTGCGCTTCCTGCAATGCTTGAAAAAGTATCGGGGCAGCCTTCCGCTCAGTTGTACTCAAAAACACATTACGCGAACTCATCGCCAAGCCATCATGTTCACGCACAATAGGCACTACCACCACAGAGATATTCAAGTTAAGGTCCTCGACCATGCGCTTAATGACAATAGCCTGTTGGGCATCCTTTTGTCCAAAAAAAGCCTGGTCAGGCTGCACAATATTAAACAACTTCATGACCACCGTGGTAACACCCCGAAAGTGCCCAGGACGGGAAGCACCGCAGAGACAATCCGTAATACCAATTACTTCTACAAAGGAGCTACACCCATGAGGGTACATTTCAAGCACCGACGGGGCAAAGATACTATGCACCCCGGCCTGTTCTGCCAAAGCTGCGTCATGATCCAAATCCCGTGGATACTCCTCATAATCCTCACCTGCACCAAATTGGAGGGGATTGACAAAGATACTGGCAATTACAATATCACAAACCGACTTTGCCTCTCGCATTAGCGTGATGTGTCCTTCATGCAAGAAGCCCATGGTCGGCACGAACCCAATAGTCTTCCCCTGCTTCCTGGCATTTGCTACTATTTTTCTAATATTTGCTATCTCTCGCACGATCTCCATATTCTGCCCCCTTGCCAAAAACAAAAACGCCATCCGAATATACGGATGGCGTACTAGTCCTTATTACGCTCCGTCTCAGTCCTTCGGATCTAAGCGGTTCTTACGTTTAATTTATAGTATCCTGTCTACTACTTGTGTTCTAAAAGTGCGATTCAAACCGATATCGCCATCCAAATGTTAGGTCCCGATTACCAATTTACGGCTTTGGCACTCTTATTGTCGAGACCATTAAGCCAGATAGACAGAGTAAGGAACTAATCAACACAACTTCAGGAAGTGTTCGACTACATAACGCAACTACCGTTAATAATCCCCCTGCCGCAGGTATTGGTAACCCCACAAAATATCCTTTGATATCCTGTACATTAAAACGCGCTAGCCTTAGTGCCCCAGCTACAGGAAACAGTCCAATAACGGGGTAAATCCACCATCCATAATGGGAAAAGGCCATAAAATATAGTAGCATTGCTGGAGCAACACCAAAAGATACCAAATCAGCCAAAGAATCCAGCTCTTTACCAAAGTCACTGGTGACATTAAAACGACGCGCAAGCCGTCCGTCCGCTCCATCAAAAATGATTGCGCCCCAAATTAGCCCTGCTGCCCAATATACATGCGATGTTATGATCAGCATAATTGCTAATATCCCGGCAAATAAGTTTAGACTTGTCAGCAAATTAGGTATCCAGGTTTTTTTCATGTGTTTCCTCTATTCTTTAGGCTCCGTATCACTACTGGTGCGATCACCAATACGTATTTGCGGACCCCGTTCCTGTAGAATGCTTCCCGTTACATTTGGTTGCTGGTTTTCGTCATATTGCCGCATCAGCTCTACCAATTCCTCACCCTCCAGGGTTTCCTTCTCAATAAGCTTTTCGGCAATAAGATGCAAGGCCGGGAGATGACTATTTAGCATTTCTTCAGTTTTACTGTATGACTCGTCCAACATGCGACGGATCGCTTTATCGATCGTATGTGCAACTTCTTCGCTGTAATTTCTTTCCTGTCCAATATCTCTGCCTAAAAAGACCTGTTCCTGCCGACGTCCAAGGGTGATGGGGCCCAGTTCCTCGCTCATCCCCCACTGTGTCACCATTTTACGTGCTAAATCCGTTGCCCTCTCGAGGTCGTTTTGTGCACCAGTGCTGATTTCCTTTAGTACCAAAGACTCGGCCACTCTTCCGCCCAGTAGTGATTTCACCCGATCCAGAAGTTCCGTTCTTGTTGCATAATATCTGTCTTCCTTAGGCAGCATCAGCGTATATCCGCCCGCCCCACCGCGGGGAATGATGGACACCTTGTGCACAGGGTCCGTACCGGGCAGCAGCATCCCAACCAAAGCATGCCCAGCCTCATGGTAAGCCACCAGACGTTTCTCCTTATCGCTGATAACCTTGCTCTTACGCTCGGGTCCGGCAATAACGCGCTCAATGGCTTCTTCCAGTTCCGACATCTCGACTTTCTTTTTATTCCGACGGGCTGCCAATAGGGCACCCTCATTAACCATATTACTCAAATCTGCACCCGTAAAACCTGGAGTCCTACGAGCGAGAATATCCAGATCCACTTCGCGAGCGATGGGTTTGCCTTTAGTATGAACCTTTAGAATCTCCCTGCGCCCAACGACATCTGGACGATCAACGGTTATCTGCCGATCAAAACGGCCAGGCCTCAACAACGCGGGATCAAGGATATCGGGCCGGTTGGTAGCTGCAATGATGATAATTCCTTCATTGACACCAAACCCATCCATTTCCACTAACAACTGGTTTAGTGTTTGTTCGCGTTCGTCGTGTCCTCCACCTAACCCCGCTCCCCGCTGCCGTCCAACCGCATCTATTTCATCAATAAATACAATGCAGGGTGCACTCTTCTTGGCTTGTTCGAATAAATCACGCACCCGGGATGCCCCTACTCCTACAAACATCTCCACGAAGTCGGATCCGCTAATGCTAAAAAAGGGAGTACCAGCCTCACCGGCCACTGCCCGGGCTAGTAATGTTTTACCTGTCCCCGGAGGGCCAAACAATAATACCCCTTTGGGAATACGCGCACCTAACTCATTAAATTTCTTGGGATGTTTCAAAAACTCGACAACTTCCTCTAATTCTTGTTTAGCCTCATCCGCACCGGCAACATCGGCAAAGGTAACTTTCGTTTTATCTTCGCTATGCAGCTTTGCACGGCTTTTACCAAAGGACATAACTCGATTGCCGCCCCCCTGGGTCTGTTGCATTACAAAAAACCAAATCCCTATAATAATGAGCATTGGTAAAATCGAAGAAAATATTGTAGTCCACCACGGCGGTTGTGGCGGTTGCTCCGCCTTGATGTCAATTGTTTTTTCACGCAACGTTCCGATCAACGTAGGGTCATTGGGCGTAATGGTTGTAAATTCAGAGCCATCCCTCAGTTTACCTTTTACAGTGTTATCGACAATTGTCACTCGTTCTACATTATTTTCTTCAACGCTTTGCAGAAATTGACTATATGTTATTTCCTGCTTGTTATTGGTTCGTGAAGAATAATAGTCTATGATCGATATGGTAATAATAATTATCAATAAATAGAAGCTAATATTCCGGAAGAATTTATTCAACCATAGCCCTCCTCTCGCTTGCTAATTTAAGTCTATATCATAGGTAATTATTATACCATAGTTCCCTTTTCGTTACAATTAAATATCTTGAACCCATTTCTAAGTTTATTCAGCTGCATTTATTTATAGACCTCAGGCCTTAGAACCCCTAAATAGGGTAAATTGCGATACTTTCCCGCATAATCTAATCCATATCCCACCACAAAAGCATCGGGAATGGTATATCCGATGTAGTCCACAGGCACATCGACTTTACGACGTCCAGGTTTACTTAGCAAGGTACATATTTTAACACTTGCCGGGTCACGGGATTTTATAATTTCGATCAGATAGCTTAAGGTAAGTCCACTATCTATAATGTCTTCTACAATCAGCACATGGCGACCTTCTACACGTTCATCAAGATCTTTCAAAATCCGCACCTCTCCGGATGTACTGGTTGACGAGCCATAGCTGGATACCGCCATGAAGTCAAGTGACACAGGAATATCAATACTTCTGGCCAGATCAGCCATAAATATAACTGCTCCGCGCAATATCCCCACCATCAATATTTCTTTAGTAGCGGCATAGTCCTGTGAGATTAAGGCCCCCATCTCATTTGCCTTGGCCTGTAATTCCTCCGAGGAAAAGAGAATCTCTTGAATATCATTTTGCAATGCTCCTACCCCTCTCCTATTACAATTCGTAGTATCCTTTTAGTGTCGCTTACTGCCAATAATCGATCATCCACATAATAGCCGGAAATTAGTAGAATTTCTTCGCCATGGGTGACTATCAGCACTTTATCCCGCTCAGCTTGCGGCACCTTCTTGTCAATAAAAAATTCTTTTAGCTTTTTTCTGTGTCCAATACCTAGATGATAAAATTTATCGCCAGGACGCCTTGTGCGTACATACATTGGCTTATGAAGCTTTTCCCAGTCAAAAAGATATCCTCCTGGCAATTCAGTATGACGCTCTAACTCAAAAGATGTATTGACCACAAGCCCTAATTCAGGAACTCTGGTAGTCCCGGGAATATTTAACGGCAACTGCGGTACTGCTTTTGGCAAATACCTGCTATGTTTTTGTTTAAACACTATATCTGAATACAGCTTAACTGTAAAGTACATCCCAGGCAAATCTGCACATTGGCCGACCGTACCTCCGATTACAAGTTCCCGTAAGCCTTCAATATGAACATAACCAGCACCGGAAATATCCATCTTTGCCAAAAGCGCACGTAGTAACCTGCGCTGTAAGGCTATCGCAATCCCTTTAAAAGGTGCAGCTAAAATATGTGGTCCATCATCGCACCAGCACACACAGCTATCCATTTCCCTGCACACGATCTCGGCCCAATAAATTTCTTCAGCTTGTAAAATATCCGCCAAGTTAATTATATTTCTCCGCAAGGCACTGTTATATTCTTTTTCTAGCACAGGCAGCAATTGATGACGAATACGATTGCGTAAATACACTGGCTTTAGATTAGACGGATCCCGACGAACCTCTATCTGCCGTGCGCAACAATATTCCTCAATTTGATCCCTAAATATGTCTATCAATGGTCGGATTATTCCGCCCCGAACCGCCGGAATGCCAGCTAGTCCCTCGGGTCCTGCTCCGCGTAAGAATCGCATTAACACCGTTTCAGCTTGATCATCGGCATTATGCCCAACTGCAATTTTTGTGGCGTCAGTTATGGCGGCAATATGATTAAAATATTGGTACCTTGTTTCTCTCGCTGCAACTTGTGCGGAAAGCCCCCTGTCGACCATCCGGGCCGGAACATCAATACGGGTTACAAAGCACGAAACCCCCCACTGAACTGCAATCTTTTTTACATAATCAGCATCTTCATCAGCTTCGGCTCCCCTGAACATATGGTTAACATGAGCCACAAAGAGCTCTAAACTATATTCTGCCTGAAGGGTCAGTAAGATATGTAACAAAGCCATCGAATCCGGACCACCCGACACAGCGACAATCACTCTATCGTTCTGCTCCAGCATCCCTAGCTGTTCGATTGTTCTACGCACTTCAGCTAGCATCTTGTTTTTCCTCTCTTGTTTGCAATACGGAAACAGTGTGTACAATTGTAGAAATTACAAAAATCCCCATGGCGATAGCTCCCCCCATAAAAACTGTCCTCATAGCCATCTCAATCCCTTCAAGATAATTCCCCCGGACCATCGCCAACATCGTTAGGTATCCTTCTAACCCAGGTACTAAAGGTATAAATCCCGGAATAAGAAAAATTGTAGCAGGCCGTCGTAAGCGTCGAGCCAGGAGCTCACTACATAAAGCAACCACTAGGCTTCCAACAAAGCAACCTATCACAATGCTGCCGTTTAGCCCTAAGATCGCCTGAAGAGTCAACCAGCCAGTCACTCCCACCACAGCTCCATAAAACAGTAAAGCCTTCGGAACTCGATAAAGTATCCCGATAGAAAGAGATAGAAAAAATATGGCCCCTATTTTCACAATCACCAGCTATCACCCCCGCCAAATAGTCAAAATCAGCCCCACACCCATAGCAATAGCGCTAGCAGTAAGTATTCCCTCTAATGCCCGCGATATGCCTGCTAATAGATCCCCGGCTATGACATCACGGATAGAGTTTGTAATTGCCACTCCAGGGACAAGAGGCATCAATGCTGCGACGATTACTATATCGCGATTTATTTCCGGCATAACTTGATGAGCCGCAATACCGATAAGCGCAGCGGACGCTGCGCCTAAAAATTCAAATAGAAATCGCACCATGCGGAAATGAGAGACTAGATGAGCAATATAGCGTATAAACATGGCAGCCAAAAAAGCTGGCGTTATTTCCCAGAATGTCGCATTTTGTGATACAGCATAACTGGCCCCTACAACTCCTGATGCTACGATTAATACCCCGAGATTAAATTCAGTTCTTCCCCGGGCAACCCTCTCCAGCAAATGCCGAGCCTGTTCCGGCGCAAGTCGACGATCGCTCAGTCGTCGGGATAATTCGTTAACTTTCACTACTCTACTAAGATTTATGGTACGTTCTTTGACCCGGGTACATAGCGTCGCTTCACCATGCTCGGTTGATATAGTTACAATGATACCCGTGGGTATAACAAAGGCCTCCACCCGCTGCGCCCCACAAGCCAGCCCAACGTGCTCCATCGTTTCTTCGACCCGATATGTTTCTGCCCCGTTACGTAATAATACCTCTCCCGCCAATAACGTAATCGACATTATCTCCCGTAATTTTGGCTCCACTATCCACATCTCCCAGCTAGCATACTGTGTCAAATTCTTATTCGCTTTGCCGATTGGCTATTCCTGCTAATTTGAATAATCGAAGCTAACCGCACTAGATAGGACAGCGTTAAACCCTGATTGCTTATATTATATTTTCCAGTTTTAAACCACAATACACATGTTATAGAGCGCTAAATAACATCCCGGGTCAGCGAAAGCATGTCCCGGAATGTTATTTAGCGCTCTATAATCGCTCAAGATTCTACTACAGGGTCAGTCGCTCATCCAAACGCAACACAATTACGGTCATATCATCGGGGATTTCCTCTCCCGCCAAATCCTTGGCTTTTTTTAGTACTGTGTCAGCAATATCCCTCGGATTTTCATTATTGGCACGCCTTAGTAATTTAGCCACCCATTCTTCCTTTTCTATAGCTTTTTTTTCCGCATCTAAAACGCCGTCCGTCACCATGACAATAATATCGCCTGCAACCAGTTGACGCCGGGCAGATTCAACGTCGATATGATTAAGTATACCCATCGGTAACGATGATGAACGTACAATACTCACTTCACGCACGCGTTTGATAAACGAAGGTACGGCGCTGATTTTCAGAAACTCTGCTTCCCCCGTATACATATCCACTACCACCAAATCCACCGTCGCAAAAGACTCTTCCTGGGTACGTAAAAGCAATAGTGAGTTAACAGTCTTTACCGCTACTTCCAACTCAAATCCTGTCGTCATTAACTGCTGCAATAGATGGATAGTTGTAGCGCTTTGTCGGGCTGCATCGGCCCCAACACCCATACCGTCGCTTAGCAGCACTGCTATTTTCCCCTGTCGGAGAGGCAAAATGGAATATGTGTCTCCCGAGATACCGCTTGCATCTTTTGCTGCAGTTGCGATACCGGAAGCAAGATGAAATCGTTCCCTGGTGTTTAGTTTCAAATAGCAGTGACTTCGCTTTGTTTCCCTGGCACATTCCGTACGCATAGTAAGCTTTTGACGAAGCAGATTATGTAGTAATGGCATAATACCATGCATGCACTCCTGCGTTCCTTTGCAAGGCTGTTTACAAATTTCAACCTCCACTGAACTTGTACAATCTCCGACCACCTGAATTTCATCAATACAATATCCTAGTTCTTCCGCTTTCTCTCGGATAATATTGCCGATTTGCTCATTGTAACAAGTATCCTTTTTCATTTCCTTGGAGAAATCAACCAGTATCTCGGCTAGACCCTTTAGTTGTTCAGTTACCACATTATGTGTCTCACGGACTTTTCGCTGCCAATAACTAAATGCCTGCTGGCGTTCAAGTAGTAAATTTGTAGTGTTAACCAGTTCTTGCTGTCGGGTGCATTGTACTTTAATGCCAGCAGGCAATTTATTTAGATTTATCCCCCCCGACACTTCCGCCAATGCCAACATGTCAGCCAAAGCCCGATAGGTACGGTAAAATTCCCTATCCCAGCAATAGCTGCGCCGACTGCAGTCAATACATACCTTTTCGCCCACACCGGCCAGCATTTGTGCAACCAAGTCTTCATGGGGTCGCAAACTCGCATGTACTGCATTTTGATTAAAGGCTACTGCCATTTCATCAAACACCTTGGCTAAGCTCTCCAGTTTTTTACAGGATTTCTCCCGCAGTTTAACATCATTACACTCTGCATCTATACCAATGATAGGTATCATTTGTCTTATTGTATTTATCCACTTTTGCGGCATCACTAACAAGCCCACTGTAGCAACAATCGTTTCGAGCAAAGAATAAACAATTTCATGGGATTGTCCCATGTTTAGGGTCAGGATCAGATTCCCGATGATAAAACCGCCGCTTACGCCTATTTTGCCAAAAGTCCTAAACAAACCCGCCAATAACCCAGCAAGTGCGTAAAAACCTATGCCTGCAAATACACTAGGTTCTGTCAGGCTAAAGACAATCCCCACGGCTACCCCCACGGCTGCCCCTAGGCTTCCCCCTCCGATATAGGCTATGATCATAATAACCAAACGACCAACCACATTATTTACCGCAATTCCACCCGCCATAAAAGAGGGTATACCAGCCACTACCGCAGCTAGCATTACAACTACGGAGATCATCTCCTCCGAAGATAGCATGCGTCCCACTTCTCGTCTGGTTACCATCGGTACCCCATACAAAAAGACAAGTGTAAGCACTAATGTAATCGAAGCATCAAATAGTGCTAATAGACCTTCATATAAAGTTGGGCTAAATATTACGCTAGTAATCAACCGTGCCAGGAGTACGCACATAAACATCACTATTGGAAAGCCAATCAGTCTCTTTTCAGGTTTTATACGTTCTCCCCGAAGCGTGCGCAAAAAGCCAAGAACTGCCAACACAGTAGCTAAAGCTCCCCACCCCGGTCGCGCTGATAGCAATCCAACGATTGTCCATATGGCAACGCCAATTGCCTTTTCACGGTTGACACTAATCACAGCCGCAAAAAACGCCAGGCCAAAGGGAGAAATTTGACCAAGGATAGCAACACGCCCGAGCAAAAAGGCCACGATATTGACAAGCCAACTCTCTTTATAAAATAAAATATGCCATAATCTTCGCATATTCTCTAACCACTTAACTGCCGTTTGTTTTGTTCGGGATGGTTGCGTCTGCTGGCATTGTGTCCGCGAATAAGGAATTACTGTGGTTTTTAGCTCCATCTACCGATCCACCGCCTTTGGAATATCTGTTTTTTATTGTATGCGAAGTAACCCCGCATTCTTTGTCTTATAGCGGTGCTAAGTCTACCAAATATTCCGACAAACTCCTTCTTCTTTCTCCTAATACAGCCCAGAATTAGTCTAAATACCCTTTTAGGGCTTCATAACTCTCTAAAAAAACATAAAAGCCATTCTCTAAATTAGAGAATGGCTGTTTAGTTTACTTGCCGCGTGCTCCCCCACCGCGTCCACCGCGTTTGGATTCGGTGTTGCGTTTTAAGTCAAGTAGTCTCTCATCACTATCTTTCATGAACTTAGTTAACCGATCTTCAAAGGATACAGTTGGCTTGCGCCGGTCCACGGGAGCCGGCCTTTTTTGGAGCGCCTTGATCGAAAGACCAATCTTGCCTTTATCATCAATTGATAAAACCTTGACCTTGACGGCTTCGCTCTCCTTAAGAAATTCCCTTACGTCTTTTACATACACATCCGCAACTTCGGAGATATGAATTAAACCTACTTTACCGCCTGGTAGTTCAACAAAAGCTCCAAAGTTTGTGATCCCTGTCACAACTCCTTCAACTATGCTGCCGATCTCAATGGACGACATACTTGCCAAATTCCTCCTAACATTTAACTATGCAAAATTATTATACTTTAAGCGTTCAAAAAGTGTCAAGTAACTAAGCTGATGTTTATTGCTGTCCTACAAGATAAGGTGTCTCGCCGGGTCTAACTAGTCCTAATTCTTCCCTTGCTACTTTTTCAATATATGCATCGGTTTGTAACAACTGCTGTTCCTGTTTTAATCGTTCATTTTCGACATTGAGCGTAGCCTCTTTGGCTCTTAAATTTTCAGCCTCACGACGAAGACTAGCTAGCTGCAGTTCCTGATCAACAACCGTATATATAACATACCCCAAACAGAGCAGTAATAAAATTGTCGTCCATTTAATTCGCCTTTGCTTTTTTGATATCTTAGCCATGCTTATCCCCACCCATTACCTGTTATATAATATTTCGCGAATTAATTGCAATTCCCTGCCAACCGCTAAAACGTCTTGGTCCTAAGTTCAGCCTTGTCTATAATTGAAATTTTACACCTCATTCCTCCATTTCTATACAGGAGGTTCAATCGGCGGTTGCTCCTCTGGATCTTCCCGTTTACACCAGCGCTTTATTAACACACGGCTGCAGTTCTTACCTGCTTTGTGCACTGACTTTATGAGATATCCCCCCGGTTTTACATAGAGCCATTTTAAGGGAAAAAATAATACCTTTATACACCATAGCAGCAGTTTGCAAATTATCGTATTTAAAAATGCGGCACCTATTCGACTATAATCCCACAACCTTTTCAATAATCGTAAAATATATCGACTGAACAGGCGCATATACAATACAAACCCAATCATCAGACCAATAAATATGTATAATCTTACTTCTCCCCAATTAATAAATATTAGCGTACCAAACACTAGCATTGTGGCAATTAGCCAAAATAGCAAATCCCCAAGCTCAGTAATCAGCATTTTAGGAGTCATGATACCGCGCAGTACGCGGTATCCGTCAAACAACAAACCAATAATCATACCATTAAAAATAGTAATTAAAAAATTAGCAATTTGTATGGTGACAGGTTCTATTGTTACCACCTCCTTTTGTACCGCCAACTAAATAGATGGATGGTGTCCAATGCAAATAACCATACTGTACAAACAATTACCAAATAGCCTTGACCTTGCAAGCCTAACGTTTCCATACGCCTGCCCCATCGGTAACAAGTAACCGTCTCATTATTTAGACCCCGATAATCCAGCCATACTGTGATCACGTGATGGACATATCGTTTTGTTTCTGCATATGGAGGTATCCCTTGATATCGATCCACATTTGCGGCACCTGCATTATAAGCGGCCACTGCCTTAACCACATCCCCCCGATAGTACGTTAACATCATTTGTAAATATTTTGTCCCCGCAAGAATGTTTACATGAGGTTGATAAAGCGCCTGTCGTTCCTCCTCCGGGCTTTGGAATACCTGCCAATCAGACTCCCCTTGCTTTAAATCACGCCAGGTTGGAAGGCATATTTGCATCAGACCTATCGCCCCAGCCTTGGACAACGCACGAGATTCGAAATTACTCTCACAACGAACGATAGCGGCAACTAACGCAGGGTCAACGTGATAGCGGGCACCCGATTTATTTATTATGTCCGCATAGGGAACTCCTTCTATGTTCTGTCCCTGATTTACCCATGCCTTGCATTGCAGCCGAAAAAGCTGCTGCAATCCGCGCCCCAGTAAAATATCGATCCAAAGCGTAAGTTCTATAAATATAATTATCAACAAACATACCATCTTTTTCTTTTGCGCAAGCCGCAGCTTAAGCCACCATCGTCGCATGCTACCCTCTATCCCCCTATCTTTGCGTCTCCCTAGTTATAGTATAAAAAAGAGCGTTCAGTGTAACGCCCCATCAACTGCCGTTCAATTCTCGTTTCTGTCACTTAAGCAGGCGGGCAAAAAATCCCGTACTCCTTTTTTGTCCCCGTGCGTCATCATATTCTAATGACTTTAGCAGCCCTTCGATAATCAGACTGCCCTTTTCTAAATTTAACTGTTTCACATTTAAATCTTCGCCTTTAATAATCAGCATCCCCTGATCCGTCTCCAAGAATATCTCCTGATCATCATAACTCTGAAGATTAGTTACGCCATCAATAGTAATCTCTTCCCTGTCCACCATTGTTATCTGATGATGCCAGTTGGTTTTTTTGTCATCCATCATATATCCTCCTTTCCCATCAACCGTATAAGAATTATATTCCAACAATTATCGAAAAAGTACCGCGATCAACTCTTCATCGTCCCTATTCGTCTAATAGTTCCCGTACTCACCACACTAGTTCTCAAAACAGGTTAGCTGGGCGGTCTAAAAATAAAACAACATCCTTACGGTAGGAAACTCCTACTGCAAGAATGTTGTTTATTTAAGTATCGTTGTAGATATTATCCGTTTAAAATCTTTTTGGCACTTTCATCAAACACAGTTGTAATAAACGGTATTCCCGTTTCCTTTTCCGTCTCCCTGTTGCCTGATGTAATATCACCGCGGGATATATCTCCGATCGAGAACCGCCTAGCACCGGCCATAAATTGCTGCATTCCAGCAGCCAGCTTGTCGGCCAGTGTCCAGATTGCGATAGCCCCATAAGGAATATTCTTCATCTCATCCTTGCCAACCTTGGCCTGTACATCATGATAACTAGCAAAAATCTCTTCCGGCTTAACACCCATCTCCGAAATACTATTAGGCAGCTTTTCCCAGTTTCCCGCTAACTTACTTCTTCTTTCAGGGTGTAATGCACCTTCAATGTTCGAACCAAGGAAGCCAGGGATCATTAGCGCTCTGCCCATGCAAACCAGTTTGACAAAAGGAGCTCCTAATGCAAGCGCTTTAAAAATATGATCCTCGCGGGCTAACCCACCCGCAAAAGCAATGTCAACCACCTTTTGGCCTTTTGCTGCCAGCAGGGATGCATATTCATACGCTTTAGCATGAAGCAATATCGAGGGGACACCCCACGTCTCCATCATATTCCAGGGGCTCATCCCCGTACCTCCACCGGAACCGTCTATTGTTAGCAGATCCAGTTTGGCGTCGGAGGCAAATTTAATCGCCATGGCCAAAGCTTCCATACCGTAAGAACCGGTCTTGAGCGAAATCTTTTTATAACCAATCTTGCGAAGATACATTACACTTGTCATAAAATCTTCTCTGACCTGTTCCACCGAATCATAATTGGTGTAACCCAAACGGCTATGCCGGGCAAAAGATTTGATAGCACCCTTCTTAAATGCCTCTTGAACTTCAGGTTTGGTGGGATCAGGATCTACTACATATCCCCTATTTTTGAGGAATTGGGCATATTCCAGACTCGTTACTTGGATCTCCCCGCCGATGTCCTTTGCACCCTGTCCCCATTTCAATTCAATCATGACCTGATCGCCATATTTACCAACAACATATTCGGCAACACCATTTCTGGTATCTTCCACATTTAGCTGCACAATAATGCTTCCATAGCCATCATAATAGCGCAGATATGTATCGATCCTGCGGTCCAGTTCTGGGGCTTTTATAATCTTACCATTTTCAATAACTGCTTCTTTATCGATACCAACGACATTTTCGCCTACAACAATTGGGAAACCAACAAGAGCTGCACCCATTGCAAAGGATTCCCAATACTTAGCGGCAATGAAAGTCGAGCCAAGTGCGCCTGTCATTATCGGCACCCGGCATTTAGTCTTTATTTCATTTCCGAATTCTGTTTCAATACTGACGTTTGGGAAAATACAGTCGTCCTGCGAATTCGAAATCCCTGTGGGCAGCCCATTAGCACCGTAGTTATAGCCCTGAATGCGTAAAGAGTTGTACGAAACTCCAACATGGGAAGTATTGCTGCTCCCCGCAGTGATACTTCCAAAATCCCGTGGATACAGCACTTTCCTTCCCCGCAAGCTAGTTAGCCATGTTTCACATTTCCCTTGACAATCCGCCCTGCACAAAGTACATAAACCAGACTCTGCCGCATTACCCCGGTTTATAGTTCCCAGAGCATCATTAGTTTTGGGCCATTGTAGCATGTTATCAACCTCCTCTTGTATTTCGCATATCATGGAATCTATTTGACATCTGTAAATAGATTCCTGTAAAAATAATATAATAATGTAAATAAATTATAAAGCTAGATAATTTCAATTGGCTCGCAGTTACTGCTTTATTATCCCCCACAATACTCCACGAGCCGTAGTCACTATGCTATAAGCCTCGATCAACCCTGTAAGATTAACCTATTCTGCGTCTACTGCCAGCGTTTTTCAACGGTCACTCCCTTAAAATAGTGCATTGCGATATCTTCAGGTTTTTTGCCCTCTTTGGCCATTGTCAAAGCACCGTATTGCGATAGCCCTACACCATGCCCATAGCCTCTGCCGCTAAAAGTTACATTAGCTCCTTCTATTTTAATTTCATCTAACAGCATAGATTTTAGCTTGGTGCTGCCAATTGCCACGCGTAACTCCGGCCCGGATATATCAACATCGCCATTTACACGCAACAAAGTCGCCCTGCCAGACGGACCCTTTTGCGCAATTTCTAGCGCTGTAATATCCTTTACAGACTTACCCACTTTGCCCATCGCCTGGATCACTTCAGCCTTTGTAAAAGTAGCCTGCCAGCTTTTTACCCCTGGAGGAGCAGATGGCTCATCCGGAGAATCGACCACCTGAATATAGGGTGGTTCTGCATCTTTATAATTTAATCCCTCTTTAGCAGTAGCCGTTTTCCCTCCAGCACTGGCGTGAAACCAGGTTAGTGCCGCCTCCCCCCCATAAACCATCACCATACCTCTGGTCATATCCACAGCCTTACGCACATTGTCATTTATTTCTTTGGCATTATAGGCCTGAAATTCCTTAATGTCTGTAGATGCCTGCGTACCCCTTGCCTTTACGCCACCCTTTTTATCAATCTCGTGTACCGTAAATGTTCGTGCTACAATAGCCTGTGCCGCAAGCGCTTCCACGGGCCAGTCGTTACGCATTTCTCCAGCTACAACACCCGCGATATACTCTTCAAACTTCATCTCCTTTTTCTCACCGGTTTCGTGCATATAAACGGTAATATTAGGTTCAGCCATTGTAACCGCTTTGGGCTGATCAGGTGTCAGTTGGGGCTTCTTCTGTTGTCCAAACCAACTACAGCCGCCTATTGCTAAAACAAAACTAATACAGATTAGCATACTTATGATACGTTTCATCATAACCCTCCTCGTATTTGGCTATCGTTGTTCTGCCTGACTTTACTTGCCACAAATTGTTTTGCTAATTATATCTATTATTTCATTTACCGCATTACTTATGCTGCTCATAACATTAACTATCAATGCACACAAAAAACGACTGAATATATATATTCAGTCGTTTACTTACTTGAGTAACTTATATAATTACTTGTTGACGATATCCTTCAAGCCTTTACCAGCCTTAAATACCGGAGACTTGGAAGCAGGAATGGTAATTTCTTTACCCGTTTGAGGATTGCGACCCTTACGTTCTTCACGACCTTTTACTTCAAAAGTACCAAAGCCGATAATTTGAACTTTATCATTGCTGGCTAATGCTTCTTCAATGCTGCTAAATACAGCGTTGATAACCTTTTCAGAATCTTTTTTTGTCATACCTGCCTTTTCAGCAACACTTGCGACTAGTTCGGTTTTATTCAATTATATTCCCTCCTTGAGAGTTTTTACTTTTAGCATAATTCGCTAGATTCATTTTTATTCCTTCTTGTCCAGAAAATAAATCCCAAAAATTACTGATTTCATGCGGTTTCGTGGCCTTTGGCTTCATTCCATAACTCATCTAACTGCTTTAACGGAAGCTTTTCGATTTTATACCCTCGTTCTAAAGCTGCTTCTTCCATACACCGAAAGCGTTTTAAAAACTTGTTGTTAGTCCTGGTAAGCGCGGTTTCTGGCTCAATCCCGGCAAAGCGGGCCACATTTACGACGGCAAATAACAAATCACCCAACTCTGCCTCCATTTTGTCGCTATTCTTCTGATGATAGACCTCTTTAAACTCTGCTATCTCTTCGCTAACCTTCTTCCACACATCCTCAATCTTTTCCCAGTCAAAGCCAACTTTTTGGGCTTTGGCCTGTAACTTAAAGGCTCGCATCAGCGCCGGCAGCCCCGCGGGGACCCCGTCTAACCTGGAAGCCCTCTGTTGTCCCGCCTGTTCGGTTAACTTAATCCGCTCCCAGTTAACCATTACTTCATCTGGCGTGGCCGCCACACCGTCGTCAAACACATGTGGATGCCGGCGTAGCATTTTCGCCGTGACCCCATCGACTACGTCTTGCACTGAAAAGTTATCGTGTTCTTCTGCGATACGGGCATGAAATACAATCTGCAGTAAAAGATCCCCCAGCTCATCGCAAAGTTTATCCATATCACCAAGCTCAATTGCCTCTAGCACCTCATACACTTCCTCCACAACATATCGCTTCAAACTGGCATGGGTTTGTTCCAGATCCCATGGACACCCACCGGGACTACGTAATTTATCCATAACCTCCACCAGGGGTGTTAAATCGTAATCTCTTCTGACCCCTTGCCCAAAGCAAGCAGGCAGATAAACACTTGTTAAATGGTTGATCCAAGGCAACCGATCCAATTCATAAAGAGGTACCCAGTCTACACGTTCTTCATCCGGTACTCCAGCCGCCCTCACGACAGCAACCTGATATTCATCGGGATAATCGTCCATCAGCCTAATCTTCACGTTTGCAGCCATCTGGGGATTATATACCTGAGTAATCACCATCGGCAATTTTATGTCAAATTTTTGCTTGTCCAATTGTAATCCATCTAGTACCATTAGACCATTTACGGGATCTATCTGTAGGGCACTAAACATCACATCAAGAAAACTTACGGCTGGAAGAACACGCACCTCCGTACCGCTTGCTTTGGCCATACTTAAAATATTTAACACTGACTGTTCTGCCACGAGGGGATGTCCCGGTACGGCATACACTACATCACGCACATTGGCTATTCGTAGTATCTCTTCGGCAATAGTCTGATATACCGTATCAAAGTCTTTGGATTGCTCATAGACCCTATCGAAACTTTCAAAAACAATACCCTTCTTGCGCAACTCCGCCACTACCGGATGTATTTCTGTGCGAAAATAGATAGGAAGACAAGATTGCAGCAACTCAAGTGCACCCGCGGTGATATCCCGATAGTTGCCTGGACCCAATCCTATGATATGTATAATTCCCATGCTTATTCTCCGCCCCTTAATAAACCAAACTTTTTCAACACATCGATCAGTTTTGGACCTATTGTCGGCACCATTTTAAGGTCACTCTCCTTTACCCCGCCAACCAGAAGCAGACTAACACCATAACTCAAGGCCCCGATAGTAATAGCGGCAATTGTACTAAGTGTGTTACTCGCTAATAGTTCCATCCCGTAATTATAACTATAGCTGACGATGACACCCATTATCACCACGGACACCAGGGCCTTACCCGTTTCACGTAAGTCAAGCGTAAACCCAATCAGCTTTCCAACCCAATACATATTTAAAACCGCCGCAAAGAAAAAATCAGCAACTGTAGCCCAGGAGGCGCCTTTAATACCCAAGCTGGGTATGGCGGTCAAAATATAGCTTAGGACCACTTTAATGCCAGCCGAAAAAATCAGGTTTTTCACAGGAATCCCGGTACGTCCCAACCCCTGCAGTACACCCGTAGTCGTCTGATGAATACCTAAAAAAACAACACCTAGAGATAATATGGCAATAGACGTCCCCGCATTGGGTGTCCCGTAAAGCATCTGGGATATCGGTGCTGCCAATAACCACATACCCACAAAACTCGGGAAGCAGATTAGGATCGTCAAGCGCATGGCCATGGCTGTACGATCAATAATCACATTACGATTGCCTAACGTGAAAGCCTCAGATATAGCCGGAACCAGACTAGCGGCAAGTGATGCCGTGAGTATTGTTGGCAGATTGATTAAAGACACTGCCATCCCTGTTAAGTACCCATAGAGCTCAGTGGCCTGTTCAGTGGAATAACCAGCAACCTCCAGACGGGCAGGAACAATCAGCAAATCAATATTAGCCACAATTGGCACCATGATACTGGCCAAGGAAACAGGAATTGCCAGCTGAATAATGCGGGCAATAATGCGACCTCCACTTTCCGTGCTTTTGATGGTTTGTAGTCGTATTTGCTCCTTTACGACCGGTCGAGCACGGTAGTAATAATAAAGCAAGACTATTAACCCCAGAAATGCCCCCGGTGCTGCACCAAAAGTTGCACCCGCAGCTGCATATTCAATTCCTCTAGGAAGCAGCATAAAAGCTAGGGCGATCATAGTCACAACCCGCACTAACTGCTCCACGATCTGCGAGATAGCCGAGGGCACCATCATTTGCAGTCCTTGAAAGTAACCACGGTAAGAGGCCAGAATTGTGACAAAAAAGATCGCCGGCGTTAATGCCAAGATTGCATAATAAGCCCGAGGATCCCTAATGAAATGCCAGTCTATCAACCATTGGGCACCAAACCATAATAACACAGTAAAGAAAATCCCTAACACGGATAACAAGATCAGCGACAGTCGAAAAACTCTATTAGCACCCTGGTAATCAGCTAGTGCCACCTTTTCTGCAACTAATATGGAAATGGCCACAGGAATACCAGCGGATGAAATACTCAGCGCCAGTAAATAAATAGGGTACGCCAGTTGGTAGAGGCCAATGCCCTCGCCTCCCAGTAAGCGGGATAGCAGTATGCGGTTGACCGCTCCGATAATTTTTACAATGACACCCGCAATTGTCAAAATAAGTGCGCCTTTGATAAATGTGTCTTTACTCACTGCGAGGTCCTTCCTCTCCCCCTGCAAAATGCATAACCAATACTGCTAAGCTATGCCGGGCTGCATATTATTATACCCTATCCCCTTTACGAAAGTAAATCATGCCAGTAGTCTGTCAAGTCTAAAAGTGTATAGCCTAATGCAAAAGTAGCGAACAAAAGTCCGCTACTTTTAGCTTGGGCCCGTGGTGATTTTTAAGGAGCCATCTGCTTAGCTAAAAAGCCAGCTGCAGTTTCCGCCAGCTTGAGTTCCATGTCACCCATCTGCACCTCTGGCTCCTTTGAACATATGACGACCGTGCCGATGGCGTCGCCTTCCACGATGATTGGCGCAATAACTTCCGCTGTAAACTTGCACCCTTCTTCCTTACTATCAATAATACATCCCCGGCAATGTTTGTATTCTCCAGGATTATTAATTAAGGCCGACTTCCGCTCCTCCATGACCTTTTCCACAGCCTGCCCTATCGGCCGATTTAAAAATTCTTTCTTGGGCGCCCCTGCACTGGCCACAACATTATCCCGATCCGTGATACACACAATATGTCCAATCGCCTCGTAAAGGGAATCCGCATATTCCTTTGCGAAATCACCCAATTCACCAACCGGTGAGTATTTCTTTAAAATTACTTCGCCTTCTCGGTCCACGTATATTTCGAGGGGGTCACCTTCCCGGATGCGTAATGTGCGTCGAATTTCTTTAGGAATTACGACCCTACCAAGATCGTCAATACGTCTTACAATACCAGTCGCTTTCAACGTCATCCCTCCTTTTCTACAGTTTATGACATTCGGTGCTTACTGATAGTATATATCTGGCAATACGCTTTTATTCATTGTGCCCAGGCTGTCTTAGAAAAATTAACCGCTAAAGAGCAGTAATCGGAAATCGGTAAGCGGTAAACGGAATGGAGTTCACGGAGAGCATAAGCGGGGCTTAGCACTCCGTAATTACTGATTACTAGTACCTAGTACCATCACCGTTTACCCCTGATTACCGATTACCGATTTCTGCTTTCCGCTTACCGCTTACTGCTCACTAAAGCACATATACGGTTATATTCTGAACCCCATATTCAAAGGCTTCATCTAAGGTTTCCATGAACAAGTCAATTCTATTACCTTGAATTGCTCCACCAATATCTTCAGCAGAAGCATGTCCATAGCCCGGTATGTATAACTTTGATCTTAACGGAATTACAGCCGGATCTACAGCCACAACGCCACGTCGGGCATATGTCTCTAAATATGTAAGGTCACCACAGCCCTCGTCATAACGCGTGTATGCTGTTGCTTTAACATTAATGGCCCGTTGATAACTGGGAATGCCACTTGGCTTTTTCGTGGGCACTTTAGATGGCTCATACCTTTTCTTAGGATCATATGTACGCAAAGCCTCATATGTTTTAACACCCACAATTCCATCTGCTTCTAAGCCCACCTTTTTTTGAAATACTTTAATCGCAGCCAAGGTCTTATAGCCAAATTTACCATCCACCTTATTAGACCCTTCTGAAAGAAAATTATGTTTAACCAAAAGTTTTTGTATGTAAGTGACGTTTTTACTATTCATGCCCAAATTTAGCGTTTGAGCATAGGCCATGTTGTGAGGATAAATGAATGCCAAAACCACTGCTACCACGATAATTAGTTGCTTCATCTAATCAACCTCTCCTGTTACGAAATACGCACTTTAACCAATTTCCTCCTCCATAGGTTCCATTCCGCTGGGCCAGACCCATCGGCCCAATGTTCAGCCGTAGCTGAACGAGTTCACCGCCCCCTTCCTCTCGGCTACCCCAATAATGTTATCGTAGCATACGCAGAAAACCATTAAGAGGGCTTAATGCCGTTTTTTGCTATTTTCCGACATTTCTTTCACTCTATTTCCCATTCCCGCTCGTTTACATCAAAACCACAAAAGAAAACGCCCTCATGAGCGTTTTCTTTATTAGTAAATTATGTTAATTCCAAACCATTTACCATCTACCGATTACCGATTACCGATTACCGATTACCGCTTACTGCTTACTGCTTACCCCTTACTACTTACTACTTACTACTTACCCCTGTGCATAACTTTGCTGCGGGCGATTGGCCTTCGCTATTTTCATCGCCTCACCCCATGTATCGCGCAGTTCCTGTAACATCGTTTGGGCTTCCGCCAATTGTGCTTTGTCCTTTTTTATATTCCCCTGAATTAAGCGATATTCAATATAATCATACAGTGCTGCATAATTGCTGGAAATCTCGTATTTCATATCAAGTGTACACATAAACTCCCGTACAACATCCTGTGCGCGGAGATTGGCATTATTTGATTTCGCAAGATCCCCTTGCTCAAGGGCTTGGATACTTTCAGTGATAAAGCGGATTGCTCCATTATACAACATCAGTGTTAACTGCTCCGGAGGCGCGGTCATAATCTGCTGGTTTTTATAGTTATTCGCCATGTTTGCTTGGTTATTCGTCGTGTTTGCTTGGTTGTTCGTCGTATTTATATAGTTCTTAGCCATGTTTGTATAATTCTTCGCCATGTTTGCATAATTATTCGCTGTGTTTGTATAGTCCATGGTTATCCCTCCAAGACATAATTAAATTCGCTGGTTTAGCATTTTGAACTATTACCGCTACGAGGTGCTAGTTAACTGGGTGAGCCAGCTGCTTTGTGAGTTCAACTTATTTAGAGCCACCTCCATAGCGTCATATTGTTTATAGTAGCGATCTTCGATTTGCTGCAGCCGCGTCTCCATATTAGCAATGCGTGTAGTATAGCTCGTGATTTGCTTAGCAAGATTACTTTTTGAGTCGCCGGTTATAGAGGCACTAACGCCAGCTTCGGCAAAAATTTTGTCCGTCGAGGCTTTTAGTGTATCGTACAGACGCACAGCAATACCATCCTTACTACGGGTGTCTCCATTTGTGCCTAGGATCTTATACGCGATGTCAGGATCTGCCTCCAGCGCGGCTTTTAATTTCGTTTCATCCAGATAAAGCTTGCCGCCTTCTGTATAACTGCCTGTCGTAATACCAATGGAAGCAGCATTATTGTAATTGCCACTTAACCCTGCAATGGGATCAGAGATATCGCTACGCATCTTAGAAATCGCGTTTTGCAAGATAGGATCCCGACGCAGCATGCCGCTTTTTGCTTTCTGTTCCCAAGCCGTCAATTGAGACTCTTTCAAATCTGCCTTTTCCGCTTCTGTCAATGGCAGATAGCTGCTGTATTTATCTTCATTGAGCTCTGCTTGAATTTTCGCTAAATTACTATTATAAGCCTCTACAAACGCTTTCACATTAGCAACCGCTTTATCAGTATCGGAGGAAACAGTGGCTTTAACCGTACCGATTGCTTTTAAGTTGTAAGTTACCCCGGAAATGGTAAAAGCGTTACTAGCCATACTCAAATTGTCAGTATCGCCGATCAGCGTGTCCGAACCTACTCCGTCTAAGGCAAAAATAGCATCTTGGCCGGTTTCCTCATCTGTTGCGATATGTAATTTGTCCGCCAGAAAATTATTAGAATCAGTCAGCTTAATGGTGGCAGTTGAACCAGTGTTCTTCGTGGACATAAAAAATCTATCGAGAGTCGAATCATAGCTGGCTTGGATATTAATACCCGCACTATTAATTTGACTGACCAACTCATACACACTTTTGGACGTATCCACCGTAATCTTTTTGGATTCTGTTCCGTTCTGGATCGTAATATCAAAGGTGCCCTCCGCAATACCCAATTGCGTAGCTAATTTCCCTTTATCACCATTAAGGACAGTTATCCCTGCGCTGCTGGTCTTCTTAACACCATCGGCTAATTGATGCACCGTAAGGTTATGGGACATATTTACAGCATCCGCGTTTGCCGTCACCGTTACCTTGGCCTCATCAGTTGAGCTTACTTGTTTGGGAACTAAATTACTTTGTAATTTGGCGCTAAACACACTGGTATTACGGAATTGGTTAAGCGCATTGTACATCGTATTGTAATCAGTTTTCTTCCATTCCAGCTGCGTTTTTTTCTTATACAGCGCGTCCTGCGATATACGCCGGGCCTTCATCATGTCTGTGACCAATTGGTCCACATCCATCCCGGTACCACTCAAGCCATAAGTACGCGTCGACATGCAAGTTCCCCTCCTATGTTCAGACTCTATGCCTTTTCATCCAATAAGAAACCGACGTATTCACGGATTTTAGCCACCATATCCAGTAATTCATGGGCTGGAAATTCCTTAACTACTCTTTGTGTCTGCGCATCCACCATTTGCACCATCATTTGATTAGTTTTTTCGTGTATGGCAAACTGCAAATCAGTGTTAACTGCCTGCATAAATTTATTCATTTCCTCTACCACAGGCACTATATCTTCACGTTCCAACCGTTTATTTTCCGCTTCCACCCTCAACTTTGGCTGCTCCAGCTTTGATTGTTCCAGTTTTGACTGTTCCAACCTTGGTATGCCTTCGCTCATGCCGGTGTTTGCACCAGCGGTCGTACTCACGGACACACTTTTTTCCATGGACTTGATCCCGCTAATCTCCATACCTACACCTCAGTTCTTTCTTTCTTATTCTTTATATCGTATAAAATTAAAAAAACTTTAGGGTTTATTCAAAAACATCCCCCTTTTGATCACAATTTTGTAAAACCTCGCAATATCTGTTTATCCCTACAAATTAATTTCACTGATGCCAAGATATATAGAACCATCAGCCGAAATTGGCTGATGGTTCTATGTATCAACGATATGTTAGGTATTACTTTAGGCTATAGTCAGATCACGCCAGTATATCAATGTTAGCTCCTAAATATGGTAGTGCAGATGCCTCCATGGCCTTGGATGTATCATTCGCCATTGTAGCTATCGAACTACCTTGGTCAGCGGCGATCCCCATAGCCATTTTCATCACCGAAATGCCAGCCTGCTGTTGTACCTTCCCTTGATTTAACGCTATTGACAAGGCTGCTATGTCCATGAAAATACCTCCTCAACATCATTGGTTCTTCTGCCAGAACTTTCTGCTTTGATCATCAAGTTCAGTTACGTCTTTACCTAACCTATTCAGCCTGGTATTCATTTCGGCTTTTTCTAATTCAGATAATAAGTTATCTCGGGCATACTCGGCTAGGTCCCGCATTTGTTTAAGCTTACCTTCAATTATATCCAGCATCGCCAATCGGTACTTAACCCACTCTAGCTTTTCCTTAATATAGTCTGCGTTGTCCGGCAAATAAATCACGTCCTTTTTGACAACCTTATCCTGCTTTTTTCTACGTCCCGCACTAAGACAGCGCTGTTGGGATAATTATTTGAGCCAGCGCTTGCTGCCAAGAGGTAACCGCAGGTATGAGCCGGTAGGTCAATACCCTTTGTATGGCAGAGAGGTCATTGTGTTCGTAGGCGTCTATTATTTCAGCAATACTGTGACGTATATCCGCACTTGCTTTCAGCAAATGCGGCTGAGTCTCCTGATTTATCAGTGGCAGGACGCAGTTGGCGATGCTGCCAATGGCCTCAGCGGTGTCCTTGAATAGGGCTGCGGACTCTTCGAGGCGGAGTTCTGCTAGCTGCACCTGCATGTGCTGCAGGGCCTGTTCGATTGTAGGCAGCAAGGCGAGGACACGGTAGATGACTTCACGATCTTGGTCGGTAAATGCATTCATCTTACTGCACGCTATCAGTTCTTGATGAGGATAGCCATGTAGGCCATGGTGTTGAAGTCGTTGGCTTTGAGAAGTTTATGCACATTCTTCAAATAAGCATTGTTGTGTTCAATTACTTTGGCAAAAGACTGAATCAGTTTTATGACGTGGTCGGTGCCAAAGTTTTCTTTGTGGAAGCCTGCCATGCCAATGAGGAGCATTTTAAGCATGGCGTAGTGAACAGTGAGCATGACATAGTTGTCGAAGATATGTTTCTCTCCGCTAAAGGGAAACAGGTTTTTGAAAACATAGTTAACGAGGTAGTTTTCAAGAATGTACTCGTGCTGGTTCATGAAGGGCTTATAATAAGTTTCGTAAGTCTTGGCGTAGTGCTGACCGATTTCTGTTTTCTTGGCTTCAGCGGTGTATTCAATGCCGTGCAGAAATTGGCCGAAACACTCCAGGAAGCGATGGTTATTTACGCCGGTGAAGATGCGCTCATCCGCTACTTCTTTCATGAGCTCCATTTGGATGGTGAGTTCAGTGGGTATATTGTCAAGCTCTTCTCTGAACACATCCTGGTCGAGATGGTTGAGATAGGTACCTATGAGTTGCGGTATCTCATGCAGCTTAGCTTGGCTAACGAGCTGAGTCAGGCTGCGGCAAAATAGGCCGAGAATAACAAGACGCTGCCATAGCGCATAGGAGCGGTTTTGCAGCAAAGAAATGATGAAGATGCGCAGTTCCCAGAAATACCGGTCCGGCTGGTGGGCTGCCTTCATATTATTGATATCGATGCTTCTACCCTTCGTGTTACGAATGCTGGTATCCTCTTCGGTCTGATCAAATTCCATAGGAACTGGATTGAGCAGCGCCAGGCGGGCCGCCTCCGGGCAGGACATAGTCAGCGATTTTTCTACTGTTCCGCTCACGCTGTTGGCCGTGCGCGGATAGGTGGTACAAGTCACGGATAGATACTCTTCGCCAAGTTTGCGCTGTATGGCGCACAACTTGTCTGTATCGAGAAACGGGCAAGCCCCACCGCCGTTCATTTTTATTTTGGCGTAGTTAGCAGTGTTTTCACCTGTGCGGGCACGAGTCACTTTTTCGTCCATTTGACGTCTTAGCTCAGTGTCAGGACACTCGCGGTAGTGTTGATATGTTCTTTTATCTATCTGAACCCGCCAGCCAATACAGCAGCTTTCCTCGCAAGCCGGGCCGGTGCACTGGAACTTACTGACATATTGGGGCTGAAGCAGTTTTCGAGTTGACATGAAGCATGCACTCCTTCCATTATTAGGACTCTAGCCAAACTGAAAGCAGCAAGCTGCACTCATATACCAAGAGCCAGAGACAAGCGTCCCTGGCTCTTTAGTATTTCATGCATTATGTTGTTTATACCGATTAGGCTGCGCTGCCTATTACCGCAGTAACTGGAGCACGCCTTGCGGCTGTTGGTTGGCCTGTGCCAGCATCGCTTGAGCGGCCTGTTGAAGGATGTTGTTCTTCTGGAACTGCATCATTTCTTTGGCCATGTCTACGTCGCGGATACGGCTTTCGGCAGCAGTCAGGTTTTCACTGGAAGTGCCGAGGTTGGTGACTGTATGCTCTAAACGGTTGGTATAGGCACCCAGTTTTGAACGTTCTGCCGACACTGTCTCGATGGCGCTTTGCAGTACCTTTACGGCAGCAGTTGCGTTATCATGGGTAGATACATCAAGGGCGAATTCTGTGGAAATATTGTCCGTGCCATTCGTGACGGCCTGGGATGCAGTCCATTTCACTGCGTATTCTTTGCCATCGGCGGTGACCGTCTGGCCGTCTGCTCCGGCAGCAGAGCTTACCTCAAGCGCCAAGGACCGCATATCTTTGATATCCAAGGTCATGCTTTGTCCGGTATTAGCACCGATTTGCATCTGGGTGATGAAGCCTGTGCCTGCTTGGGTAGTATAGTTCAGGGTAGGCGCGGTGTCGGATTCTTGACCCGCTTTTTGCGTCAGGGTTACCTCCGAACCCGCAACGGCGACATCGTACTTGGCATTCAAGGTGCTGTTAGCGCCAATTAAAGTCTTCAATTCGGCTGCTGTCTGCACCTCAGTGCCACCTGTGCCAATCGTAAGGTCAACATCGTCAATGGTTACCTTGCTGCCTGCTATCATGGCGCTAGTGCCAAACTTGAACACGCCGGCAGTGGCATCTCCTTTAACGTCGGGAGCGGCTACTGCTACGCCTGTAGCTGTGGTTGCTTTCTCGGTCAGGGCAACGCCTGCGCCTGAGGAGGTAGCAACGTAGTGATCTTTAAGGGTGGTGTTTGCATTTATTGCAGCCGTGAGGCTGGTCGCCGTAGCTGTTGCGTCAGCGCCGACATTGAACTCCCCATTGGCGGCAACGGCACCGGAGGCTTTGGCTGTAAAGGTCTGACCGCCGATTTCGATTTTGTCTTTAGCGGCAAAGTTGGTATCCACATTGAAGGTATAGGCACCTCGTACTTCGGTAACCTTAGTAGCGGTGGCTGTCGCCGCACTGCCTGTTGCTTCACCAGTATCTTCCAGAAGCTTCACTGAATAAACCGGGTTCAAAGGATCAGTGTTATCGGTCAGCTTGGAAGCAGTAAATCTGGCTCCAGTACCGATTGTAGCATCTCCATTAATGGCTGTAACCAGACTATCGATAGTCGCACCAACAGAGGTTCCTACATTGAATGTTCCGTCGTTTGCCACTGCTCCACTTGCTACTGCGGTAAGCTCCTTACCGCCTATGGTAAGTTTATCGCCAACAGCGGCATTTGCTGTAAGTTGGAAGGTATAGTTACCGCGTACCTCACCTACGCCGGAGGTAGCACTAACAGTGGGATCAACGCCTGTTGCTTGATTAGCTTTTTCAACTAAAGTGACGTTAGAATTAGCGCCACCTACAGTGAAGCGAGTACCCACCGTGGCAGTCAAAGCGGCTTTCAGGCTAGTTGTTGTGGTATCGGTATCGCCACCAACATTGAATTCACCACTGGCAGCAGTTGCGCCAGAAGCTACAGCTTTGAATTCCTGACCGGCGATGGTAATCTTCTCACCGGCAACGAAGTTCTTCACTACGCTGAAGTCATACTCTCCAGCTGTTTGGGCTGTCTTGACGGTAACAGGATCGGCGATATCTACGCCAGTTGCCTTGGTGGCTACCTCGGTAAGTGTGACCTTGTTATTGCCGAAGCTGCCTGCGCCGGCCGCAGCATCAAAACGAGCAGTTAAAGTGGCATTGGCATTGATGGCTGCGGCAATTCCTGCAGCGCTACCAGCTTGGTCCGCACCGATTTGGAAGTGAGTGGCATCACTGGCACCAGCCCAACCAGTCAGTGTCTCCCCACCAATTTCGATGGTGTCGCCAGCAGTGTAGGCGGTTTTGACTTCGAAGGAGTATACACC
>Ga0074193_1001066_pt1 | contig 37600 bp, 36 predicted proteins | sample EPASupsiteHSE605_FD_64523 | JGI IMG/M metagenome (GOLD analysis project Ga0074193, IMG submission 64523) | Bioremediated contaminated groundwater from EPA Superfund site, New Mexico - Sample HSE6-05 | ecosystem: Environmental > Aquatic > Deep subsurface > Groundwater > Contaminated ... | reverse complement strand
CTTTGGTTAAATCGCTTCCGCAAACGGAGGAGATTTGTTTCGTGCATTGTTCGAAATTGCTTTCGGCTGCAATGATACGACATGTTTTCGGAAGAACAAGTTATACTTTTTTGACGGTTTTATTAATCTCATAATCATTTAGGTTGTATGATAAATGATTGATCTTTAGTATTATAAGTCTTTATTTCCAACTTTTTTTTGACGAAAAACTATTCATTTTGTATAATATTCAAATTAAAATATTTTTTTCCCAGCTTGCAGATACGCTTTATGGTACATCTTCAGGAGGTAATTCTTTTACTTTTTAGTGATAATAATTACCTGTAGTCTGTTTGTTACCGGAAGGAGTAAATTACTTATCATCTTCGTCTGAAGAAGATTGCGAGTACATGTTTATCTTGACTTGGATTAATCACTGCAGCTTAAGTTACATGTGTTTATCTCTACAAGCTCTCTCTGTTTTAAATCAATTGATTTCAGAACTCAGATAAGTTTATTTGGGCGTTGAAATAAGCTTATTTTGAAGAGCAAATAAGCTTATTTTGGAAAGGGAATAGTTTGTGTTCCATTTCTCATGCTTCGATTTAGGACAAAAAACTCTAGTCAGAAATGCTGAAAGCATACGGTAAGTGTACTTATCTGTACTTAAGTGGACAAATGCGGACACAAGTGGACACAGGTGGATTTGTGTCTTTGGGTGGTGGTATATTTGTATCAACAACCAGATCTTTTTCGCAATCTGAGGTATTTATTTCGCAATTGTGGGAAACTGATAAATTATATATGATTATTTTTACATGCATTGAAACGATAAAGTCTATGAAACAATTTTGGTTAACCTTGTTACTCGCTATTATTACGGTCGCCCCCGATCTTTATTCGCAGGAAAGTCTCGCCGAAAAGGATAGGGCATGGAGGCATATAGAGCCTTGTTTTACACCTCCTGCCCGTTTCAGGGATAGCGTGGGTGATTATCGGTCGGCACTGCGGTTTTATAATGGAGGCACGGTTGCCAACCCGACGGAATGGGAAAGCCGCAGGAATGAAATCTTAGCGAAATGGAATGCCATGCTGGGAGAGTGGCCGCCATTGATTGATAATAACAACCTGCAGATTATCAGCAAGGTGTTACGTGAAGATTTTATACAGTATACAGTGCGCTTCCGGTGGACCCCGAATGAATATACCACAGGCTACCTGCTTGTGCCCGTTGGGGAAGGGAAAAAGCCGGCCGTGATTACTGTTTTCTATGAGCCGGAAACGGCCATCGGCCTGAGCGATAAACCGAACCGTGATTTTGCTTACCAGCTTGTGAAGAGGGGATTTATCACCCTTTCGATCGGGACCAAAGAGGCCTCCGAAGCAAAAACATATGCACTGTTCTATCCTGAATTAAATCATGCAACCATCCAGCCTCTGTCCATGCTGGCCTATGCCGCAGCGAACGCATGGAATGCATTGTCGCGGTTTCCCGATGTAGATTCTACACGTATCGGAATTGTTGGTCATTCCTTCGGGGGGAAATGGGCGATGTTTGCCTCTTGTCTGTTCGATAAATTTGCCTGTGCTGCCTGGTCGGACCCCGGCATTGTATTTGACGAAACAAGGGAATCTGTAAACTACTGGGAGCCTTACTATCTGGGTTACCATCCGCAGCCCTGGAGGCCGAGGGGTGTTATAAGTAAAGATAATCCGGCAAAGGGATTGTATCCCGAGTTGAGAAAAAAGGGCTTCGATCTGCACGAATTACATGCCTTGATGGCCCCAAGACCTTTCTTGGTTTCAGGAGGTTCGGAAGATCTGGTTGAACGTTGGATTCCTTTAAACAGAACGATTGAAGTATATAAATTGCTGGGCTATGAAAACAGGGTGGGCATGAGTAACAGGCCGGATCATTCTCCTACAACCGCATCAAACGAGATTATTTACTCATTTTTTGAATATTACCTGAAATAGATTTTGGGAATTTATTTATGTATGAAAAAAGTGTAAGATGCGGATCATCGTATTTCTAAATTAATTGAATTGTAATTGGCCATAGGAATGGTTCTCCGTTTTAGTTAAGAAGATTTAAATTCACTTATTAAAGCTGATTCTTTAAGGGTTATCACATAAACCATTAATTGAAGATTTAGGATTGTGAGCTATTGTTTAAATGGAGGAATACAAGGCGGCTATAGGCTTTTGAGGATAAATAAAGCCAGTTAGCATTGACTAACTAGCTTTATTATTATTAAATTACCGCTTTGCATATTTTATTGCATGGCAATTTTAAATGATTTATCTCCTGTTTTAACAATATAAATCTTTTGAGGAGCAACAGTAATTCGAACAATGTGGTCTGTTATTTTGATTTTCTGCAGCAAAGATCCTGAAACACTGTAAATATCAACAAGATCTCCCAGTTTTCCACCCTGAACGATAATAGAACCATTTTCTGAATACACATTTAAGTTGCCAGCATCTGTATCGGAAATTGATGTGATGACTTGTTTTATAATATTAAATTTACCCCAATCTGGATCATTCAGATAAGCAGAATAGGCCACTTCTGGTACATATAATTCGCAGGTAGCATAAATATTAGCGAACGTATTTGAATCAATTTGTGGAGGAGTAGTTGCTTCACAATAAATCTGTTTTAGCAGGCATTCATTAAATGCATAATCTTCAATATCTGTTACACTATTTGGAATGATTATAGTCGTTAATCCTGAGTTTCTAAAAGCTGCATATTCAATTGTTGTTACACTATTTGGAATAGTTACAGAAATTAGTGAAGTACAGTCATGAAAAGAGCTTTGTCCAATTAATTTTACATTATTTGGAATAGTAACAGAAGTTAATCCTGTGCATTCATTAAAAGCCCAGCCTTCAATTGTAGTAACACTATTTGGAATAGTAACAGAAGTTAATCCTGAGCAATTTCTAAAAGCCGAACTTCCAATGTTAGTCACACCGTTTGGAATAGTTACGGAAGTTAATCCTTCGCAATTACTAAAAGTTAAATGATTGATTGTGGTAACACTCGTTGGAATTGTTACAGATGTTAATCCCGAGCATTGATCAAAAGCCGAATTTCCAATTGCAGTAACCCTATTGGGGATTGTTATAGAAGTTAAACCTGTGCATTGGAAAAAAGCATAATCTCCGATTGTAGTCACACTATTTGGGATTGTTACAGACGTTAATCCTGAGCAAGCACTAAACGCCGAACTTTCTATGGAAGTGACACTGTTAGGAATAGTGACAGATGTTAATCTTCTGCAAAAACTAAAAGCCGAACTTCCTATGGAAGTAACACTAGTTGGAATAGTAACGGAAGTTAATTCTGTGCAATTACTAAAAACGCCATTTCCAATTACAGTTAGTCTATTTGGAATCGTTATAGAAGTTAATTTTTTACATCCAGTTAAAGCAAAGTTTCCAATTTGAGTCACACTATTTGGAATCGTTATAGAAGTTAATTCTGTACATCCTACAAAAGCATAATCCCCAATAGAAGTAACACTATTTGGAATAGTTAAAGCAATTAATCCTATGCAACAATAGAATGCGTTATTCCCAATTACAGTAATACTATTTGGAATTGTTACAGACGTTAATCCAAAGCAATTGCCAAATGCAAAATCTCCAATTTTAGTAACATTATTTGGCAAAATTACAGAAGTTAATGTATTACATCCATAAAAAATACCTTCGCCGAAGGTATTTGACCCAGAGTAAAGTTTTCTACCAGACAGATTTATATAATAGTCTCCGCCGGCTACAATTTTAATTTTAGCAAGATCCAGTACAGATAGACTTCCATAAGTAAACTGTGTATCGGCATCACTCCCAGCCATTTCGCGTATGTAGCGAATATCGGTTCCATTTAGATTGCCGGTTAAAGTTAGGTTTGTAATTTGATTCTTTTGTGATGTAGGGATCAATTCAGGCAGAGTACCTGCTGTTTCAACATTAATTGTTAATGAAACAGTTTCTTGAGCATTGATATTGATTGATATCAATGCAATGATAAGTAACAAAAGATGTTTAGTGGATTTCATAAATGATGTATTTAGGGATAAGTGTCACAAACATATAAAAGCTTCGATAGATAAACTATAGATTGTTGATATTTAACATATTAATTCGATTTAAATGATTTGTGTTTTTATCAACTCAAAACGGTTGATAGTATAAAATCAATCAAATATTGTTGATTTTCTCTACCCGATCATGCAACGAATCGGGGTGTTTATGCGTCTTAATTAGTATAGAAACAGGTGGTATGAAGAGGAGATTGTTTTTGTTTTTGAATTTGACGGCCTTGCTGTTGATGGTGGGTTTTACGGGGTGCGACGACGACGATGACACCGCCCGGCAGGCCATTGTGGGGAAATGGGTGAATGTTACCGACGACGAGGGTCATGTGCCTGTGGATACCGATTTCAGCATGGAGTTTCTTTCCGATGGTACGGTGCTGTATCACGATGATCTGATGACCCTGACTGCCAGGCCTTCGAAGTACGAGATTGCAGGGAAGTTCCTGTATCTATACGATGCCAACGGGGCCGGTGCCGACGAGCCTGCGGATGTGTTTATCTTTCATTTCTCCGACGATTTTAACAGGTTGGAGCTTAAAAATGTGCTTTCGTCCATGCTTGAACCTATGGTGTTCAAGCGCTTGAAATAGAAATTGCGATTTGCCTGATAGGGGGTCTGTGTCCGCTTAAACGCGGATTCGGACCTTTTTTTTTGCAAACTGACAAAGATTCAGTTTTTAAAAGGAATTTTAGTAGTACGAACTGCCTTATTAGAAATAAAATAGCTATTTTTGTGCTTCAAAACAACAAAGTAAATAGTTAGGTAAGATGTCTGCAACGAAAAAAATCAAACGCGCACTGGTATCGGTATACCATAAGGAGGGATTGGATGAAATTTTAACAAAGCTTCACCGTGAGGGCGTTAGCTTTGTTTCTACGGGAGGAACGCAAACTTTTATTGAATCTTTGGGAATTCCCTGCGATGCGGTGGAAGACCTTACGGGGTATCCGTCTATTTTGGGTGGCCGTGTTAAAACATTGCACCCCAAGGTTTTTGGTGGTATCCTGACCCGCAGGGATAATCCTACGGATAACGAACAGATTGCGCAGTACGAAATACCTGAGATAGACCTGGTGATTGTTGACCTATATCCTTTCGAGGATACAGTGGCTTCGGGGGCCGAAGATCAGGCAATTATTGAAAAGATTGATATAGGTGGCATTTCGCTGATACGCGCTGCTGCTAAAAATTATAAGGATGTGGTTATTGTGGCTTCCAAAGCGCAGTACAAACCACTTTTACAGTTACTGGACGAGCAGGGTGCGCTTACCTCGCTGGAAGACCGTCGTTGGTTTGCCAAGGAGGCCTTCATGGTTTCGTCTGGTTACGACAGTGCGATTTTCTCTTACTTCGACGGTGGCGAGGGCTCTGCCTTCCGCTGTGCCGTAAACGATGCCAAGGTGCTTCGTTATGGCGAGAATCCGCATCAGAAGGGCTTGTTCTACGGTAATTTCGAAGCGATGTTCGAACAGCTGCAGGGTAAGGAGATTTCGTACAACAACCTGTTGGATATTGATGCTGCCGTAACGCTGATCAATGAGTTTAACGAACTTACCTTTGCGATCCTGAAGCATAACAACGCCTGTGGTATCGCATCGCGCAGCAGCGTGTTGGAAGCCTGGAAGGATGCGCTTGCCGGCGATCCGGTTTCTGCCTTTGGCGGTATCCTGATTACCAACGGCGTGATTAACAAAGAGGCTGCAGAAGAGATCAACAAGATTTTCTTCGAAGTGATTATCGCTCCGGATTACGATACGGATGCGCTTGAAGTGTTGATGCAAAAGAAAAACCGGATTATCCTGATCCGTAAAAATACGAAGACAGCCGATGTTCAGTTCCGTTCGTTGTTGAATGGTGTACTGGTGCAGGACAAGGACCTGAGCATTCAAACGGCTGCCGATCTGGAAGCGATGACAGACAAACAGCCTACATCGTCCGAAGTGGATGATTTGTTGTTTGCCAACAAGTTGGTGAAGAACAGTAAGTCTAACGCCATCACCCTGGTTAAGAACAAGCAGTTGTGCGCCAGCGGTATCGGTCAGACTTCGCGTGTGGATGCTTTGAAGCAGGCCATCGAAAAGGCGGCCAGCTTTAACTTCGACCTGAAGGGTGCTGTAATGGCTTCGGATGCTTTCTTCCCTTTCCCCGATTGCGTGGAAATTGCAGATCAGGCGGGTATTACCGCGGTAATTCAACCGGGTGGTTCAATCAATGACAAGTTGTCTGTGGCTTATTGCAACGAGCATGGATTGGCTATGGTTAAGACGGGGGTTCGTCACTTCAAACATTAATGTTTTAAATTAGCAGAAACAATGGGATTATTTTCTTTCACACAAGAGATAGCAATGGACCTTGGAACGGCCAACACGATTATTATCTGCAATGGTAAGATTGTGGTGGACGAACCTTCGGTGGTTGCCCTGGACCGCCGTACCGACAAGGTGCTGGCTGTAGGGGAAAAGGCACGTCAGATGCATGGTAAGACCCACGAGAACATCCGGACCATCCGTCCGCTTCGCGACGGGGTGATTGCCGATTTCTATGCGGCCGAGCAGATGATTCGCGGCATGATTAAGATGATAAACCCCAAAAGCCGTTGGTTTACGCCTTCGTTGCGGATGGTGGTTTGTATTCCTTCGGGCAGTACCGAAGTGGAATTGCGTGCTGTACGCGACTCTGCCGAGCATGCCGGAGGTCGCGATGTGTACATGATTTACGAACCGATGGCTGCGGCAATCGGTATCGGTATCGATGTGGAAGCACCCGAGGGTAACATGATTGTGGATATAGGTGGGGGTACTACCGAAATTGCGGTTATTTCGCTGGGAGGTATTGTTTCCAACAAGTCTATCCGTATTGCCGGAGACGACCTTACGGCCGACATCATGGAGTACATGCGCAGACAACACAACGTGAAGGTGGGCGAACGTACAGCCGAAATGATCAAGATCAATGTTGGATCGTCGCTTACTTCGCTGGAGAATCCTCCGGTGGACTATGTGGTGCATGGTCCTAATCAGATGACGGCCCTTCCGATGGAGGTACCTGTTTCTTACCAGGAGATTGCCCACTGTCTGGAAAAATCTATTTCCAAGATGGAAGCTGCTATCCTGAGTGCACTGGAGCAGACTCCGCCCGAATTGTATGCCGATATTGTTCGTAACGGTATTTACCTGGCCGGTGGTGGTGCCCTGATGCGTGGGTTGGATAAGCGCCTGACCGATAAGATAGGTATTGTGTTCCATGTGGCGGAAGATCCGTTGCACGCTGTCGCGAAAGGAACCGGGGTGGCTCTGAAGAATATTGATAAGTTTAATTTCCTTATCCGATAATAAGTAATCCCCCGGGCGGTTGTCCGGGGGATCCTTTTAATTAGTAGCTATGCGGAAACTGCTTGATTTCCTGATTAGAAAAAGACATTGGTTTTTATTCCTTTTGCTGGAGATTGTATCGCTGGTGCTTGTGTATCGCAGCAATGCGTATCAGCGCAACATACTCTTTAGCTCCGGTAATGTGATTACCGGGAAAATTGCTTCCGTAACAGGTGCTGTAAATACGTACCTGAGTCTGCGTGATATTAACAAAGACCTGATGGAGCGTAACGGTCTGCTGGAGATGGAGCTGCTTCGCCTGCAGGACCAGATGGATGGATTGCTTGCCGATACGGTGGCTTTCCGTGGTTTCACCCCCGACTCGACGGAGGTGTTTGATTTCGACTTTATTAGTGCGGAGGTGGTGAGCAACAGCATCTCGTCGCAATTCAATTATATTACAATAAACAAAGGTAAAGCAGATGGTATCGCACCAGACATGGGGGTGGTTTCCTCCAAAGGTGTGGTGGGTATTGTTTCGGTGGTGAGCGATCATTATGCGGTGATCCTGCCGGTGCTTAATCCTAAATTCCGACTTAGTTGCAAGGTGTTGCGCAGCAATAATTTCGGGTCGTTAACCTGGAACGGACGCGATCCGCGGATGGCCGATCTGGAGGAGTTGCCAAAGCACGTGGTATTCCAAAAAGGGGATACGGTGGTAACCAGCGGGTATTCCGCTATCTTCCCTTCGGGGATACGGGTGGGTACCATCGCGGCACACAAGAAGCAGCGCGACGACAATTTCTATACGCTGGAAGTGTTGCTGGCAACGGATTTTACATCGTTGCAGCATGTGCGTATTATAAATAATAAAAGGCAGAAAGAACAAATAGAAGTAGAACAAGAGGCGAAACGAAATGATTAATAATATACTGAGAGGTACGTTTTATTTTGTTGTGTTTGCATTGATTCAGATTTTTGTACTGAACAACATTCACTTCCTGCGCATTGCAACGCCTTTCCTGTACCTGTATTTTATATTGAAGTTGCCGGTGGGTACTTCCCGCTCGCTGGTTGTTTTCTTTTCCTTTTTAATGGGACTGGTAATCGATCTGTTTGCCAATACGCCCGGTATGCATGCTGCGGCCTGCACCCTGGTGGGTTTCTTACGTGCTCCGCTTATCAATGTAATGATGGGAAACGAGCTGCCCGAAGGTGTTTATCCCTCTTTCAAGGTGTTTGGCTACGGTGGGTTTTTCCGTTTTTCGTTGTTTATCACCGTATTGCATCATGTGGCTCTGTTCAGTATCGAGTCGCTCACCTTTTTTGATCCGCTCTTCATGCTGCTGCGTATCGTGGCCAGTGCGGCGCTTACGGTGCTGGTGATTTTTATCGTAGAGGCGTTTAATATCGAATCGCACAGGATAGATGGCTAACAGGGTATACAATGAGGAGAACAGGCAGTATGTGATTGGCGGGGCGGTTGTCTTGCTGGTTCTTATTTTTATTGCCCGTCTGTTCTATCTGCAGGTGCTGGATAACGATTACAAGGCGTGGGCCGATAGTAATGCGTTTCTTAAAAAAACATTGTATCCGTCGCGGGGGATGTTGTACGACCGTAACGGAAAGCTACTGGTGTATAACCAGCCTGCCTACGACGTGATGCTGATTATGCGCGAGATTCAGCCTTTTGATACAACCGACCTGTGTGATATATTGGGCATAACCAAGGCTCAGTTTATCAAACGGATGGGCGACATCAAAAACCGGAAACTTAATCCGGGTTACTCGTCGTATGTGCCTCAGGTGTTTATGAATCAGCTATCGGCACAGGAGTACGGTGTGTTGCAGGAGAAGTTGTATAAGTTTCCGGGTTTTTATATTCAGAACCGTACCATCCGCCAGTATCAGTATCCATATGCCGCCCATGTGTTGGGTAACATAGGAGAGGTGAACCAGCGGGATATTCAGAAAGATCCCTACTATGTGCAGGGCGACTATTCGGGCCGCACGGGGGTTGAGAAGTTTTACGAAGAGATACTGCGTGGCGAGAAAGGGGTGGAGATTCTGCTCCGCGATGCCCACGGCAGGATAAAAGGCCGTTACGAAGAGGGCAAACACGATGTGGTGCCTCAATCGGGTAAAAATCTTACCCTGGCCATTGATATGGATTTACAGGCATACGGCGAAAAGCTGATGCAGAACAAGCTGGGTGGGATTGTGGTGATTGAGCCCGAAACGGGCGAGATATTGGCCATGGTGTCGGCTCCTACGTTTGATCCCTCTATGCTGGTGGGGCGTATGCGCGGAAAGAATCATCAGCTGCTGGAGAAGGATCCCAACAAGCCTTTGTTTGATCGCCCTATCATGGCCTACTATCCGCCGGGTTCTACTTTTAAACCGGTACAGGGACTTGTTTTCCTGCAGGAAGGTATCATTTCGCCGCAAACCATGTACACCTGTTACCACGGATATCCGTTGCGGGGGGGCAAGCCTGCTTGTCACGGTCACGCTTCGCCTCTTAACCTGGTGTCTGCCCTGGCTACCTCATGCAACGCCTATTTTTGCTGGGGTTTGCACGATATGCTGGACAGCCGCAAGCGTTATCCAAGTATTCAGGAGGCTTTCGAGGTTTGGAAGAACCACGTGGTTTCCATGGGATACGGGTATAAACTGGGTATCGATTTGCCGGGAGAGAAGCGGGGGTACATTCCCAATAGTCAGGTTTACGACAAGATTTACCGCAAGCGCTGGAACTCCAGTACGATTATATCTACAGCCATCGGGCAGGGTGAAATTACCTCTACTCCGTTGCAGATTGCCAATCTGGCAGCTACCATCGCCAACCGGGGGTATTTCTATAAGCCCCACGTGGTAAAGAAGATTGAAGATATGCCGCTGGATACGTTGTATACAAAGAAAAGGAAGACCTCCATCGATTCGCATTATTACGATTATATTGTGGAGGGGATGGCCCAGGCGGTTTCCGGAGGGACATGCCGGGGTACTTATCTGCCGGATATCGAAGTGTGCGGTAAGACAGGTACGGCCGAGAATCCCCATGGAAAGGACCACTCCATTTTTATGGGGTTTGCTCCGAAGGATCATCCTAAAATTGCCATTGCTGTGTTTATCGAGAATGCAGGTTTTGGTGCAACTTATGCGGTTCCTATCGCTAAGTTGATGTTCGAGAAGTACCTGCGGGGAGAGATTCCGGAAGCAAGCAAGGTTACGGAAGAGTTTATTGTTAATTCAGTTATAATGCCGGGAAATGCCTTATAGAAAAATAGATACATGGAGGTCGGTCGACTGGTTTACCATCGCTTTGTATGTGATTATGATCATCATGGGGTGGATAAGTATCTGCGGTGCCAGTTACGAGTTCGATAATACGGGACTGTTCAGCCTGGATGGTCGTGCCGGGTCGCAGCTTATGTGGGCCGGGATGGCTGTGGGACTTATTTTTGTAATCCTGATGCTGGAGAGTGATTTCTACGATATTTTTGCCTATGTCTTTTATATAGGTATGATTTTACTGCTTATCGCCACCATTTTTTTGGCTCCAGACATCAAGGGTTCGCGTTCCTGGCTGGTGCTGGGGCCCATCCGCTTGCAGCCGGCCGAGTTTGCCAAGTTTGCCACGGCGCTGGCGGTGGCCAAGCTTATGAGTTCCTATGGGTTTACGCTTTCGAATGTCCGCAACTTTGCACTTACCCTTGGGTTGATCTTGCTGCCTATGTTGCTGATTATGATGCAGAAGGAGACGGGTTCGGCGTTGGTGTACCTGGCCTTCTTTTTGGTGTTGTATCGCGAGGGTATGTCCGGCTACTTCTTGCTTACAGGTGTTTGCGCAGTGGTGTTCTTTGTGACTTCCATGAAGTTTTCGGACGTGTTGTGGGGTATTACGCCTTTGGGACAGTTTCTGGTGTTTCTGATGGTGTTGCTTATTACGCCTTTCCTGGTGCAGGTTTTGCGCAGGGACGGTCTGGTGGTGAAGGTGATTCTGATAACGGTGGGGACTGCTTTTCTGATCGGTTACCTGGTTAATTTCTTTATTCCGGTTAATTTCCTCTGGATTGCCTGGGGGCTGATGGCTGCTTTGGTGATTTACCTTGTTTATCTTTCCCTTAGGGGGTGGGTACTGCAGTATGCGATGATTGCTTTGTTTGCAGTGGGTTCTGTAGGGTTTCTTTATTCGGTGGATTATGTATTCGACGAGATTATGGAACCGCATCAACAGATTCGTATCAAAGTGTCACTGGGTTTGGAAGACGATCCCAGCGGTGCGGGGTATAATGTGAATCAGTCCAAGATTGCTATCGGTTCCGGTGGATTTTCCGGTAAGGGATTCCTCAATGGGACGCAGACCAAATTAAAGTATGTACCCGAACAGGATACGGATTTTATTTTCTGTACGGTGGGTGAGGAGCAGGGCTTTGTAGGGGCGGCATTGGTGGTGATCTTGTTTGGGGTCTTTATCTTGAGGCTGATCACCCTGGCCGAGCGGCAACACGGTACGTTTCAGCGTATTTACGGGTATTCCGTGGCCTCCATCTTTTTCTTCCACGTGGCTATTAATATAGGAATGGTAACGGGACTTACTCCGGTTATCGGAATTCCGCTACCATTCTTTAGTTATGGTGGTTCCTCCCTGTGGGGATTTACCATCTTGCTGTTTATCTTCCTGCGTATGGATGCTGCCCGTAACGAGCGGCTCTGATTACTGCGACTGTATCACGCGCATGCCTATCTCCTGGATGCCGGGAAGCGAGTCGTTTCGCATGCCCTGGCGGATACTGAAGGTGTACTGCCCCGTATGGGAGAAGGTATACCTTTTTCGCAGGGGGAAGCTGGACTGAAACAGGGAGATTCCCTTGCCATGCCATTTTCCGCGGTTATCTGCCAGCATGCACTGCAACGTATCCCGCTTAAGCGGACCGATGGGTTGTTCTTCACTATAAAATACCCATAGGTCTTGAAAGGGATACAGGTTGTTGTTCCTTATCTCGAGGGTTACATCGTATGGCACACTGATATCGCTCACCTGAAATGAGAAATAGTATTCCTTATTCTTCTCCCATACCGCATTTTCGATGGGCTGGTACTGGTCGTACAGAGCCGGTTGCGTACAGGAGAAGAACAGAGTGGCCAACAGGCAAACCAACAGAGAGTTACGCTTCGGGCGTTGGTCCGGGGTTGTTTCCGCTTTGCGCATTGTCATTGTTTCTGGACTTATCACCTTTGTTACGCTGTCTGTTTTTACGTTTGTTGCGGGGGTTGCCTCCTTCGCGTGGTGCATTGTTGTCGCGTACCGGATTTTCCTTGTTTTCTGTTCCTTCCGGCAGGTTGTTTTCGCGAGCTTCGCGTTGCACATTATCGCGTGGATTGGCATCGCGGTTCCCGTTTTCGCGATTGGGGCGATTGGGCCTTTCGCGGTTGTCTCGTGGATTGCGGTTATCGCGGTCGCGGTTTTGTTCGCGGTCGGGTTTGTTGCCCTTGGGTTGGTTACCTTCGTTTGGGCTGCCTGCCTTTTTGACTGGCGACTGGTTGTCGGTTACCGGTGTTACTTTCTTAATCAGCGAATCGCCTTCTGCCGAGGCTTTTACAGGCCCTTGCTCTCTGTCGCCACCTTCGTTGGGGCGCTTCTTTTTCTTCTTCTTTACGGTGTTGTCGAAACGGGTTACACTTTCCTGTCCCAATATATCCTGAGCATCTCTCTTAGGTGCTTCGGGCTTGGTATCGCCTTCCAGATTTACGGGTTTATTACCCCTTTTGTTCATTCCGATGATATCAAAGGCCCTGTCGGCCGAAATCGTTACCAGGTTGGCTGCAAACGATCTGTCGGTAGAGTAGGTGATTTCTCTCTTGAATATATCGGTCTTGAAATGGTAATAATTGCTGTCTTTTGTTTCAAGTACCATTTCGCGTGACGGGAGTCTTTTTTGTGCTTCCACATAGGAATCCACTTCGTAGTTGATACAGCACTTAAGCTTGGCACATTGACCGGCCAGCTTTTGCGGATTCATGGATATGTCCTGATAGCGGGCTGCACCCGTGGCAACGGATACAAAGCTGGTCATCCAGCTTGAACAGCAAAGTTCGCGGCCGCAGGGACCGATTCCTCCGATTCGTCCGGCTTCCTGACGGGCTCCGATCTGTTTCATCTCGATGCGTACACGGAAAGCATCGGCCAGTACTTTGATAAGCTGACGGAAGTCTACACGCTCGTCGGCTATGTAATAGAAAATGGCCTTGTTGCCGTCTCCCTGGTATTCCACATCGCCAATCTTCATATTCAATCCCAGCTCGGTAGCAATTTGCCGCGAACGGATCATGGTGGCATGTTCCTTGGCTTTGGCCTCTTCAAACTTCTCAATATCATTGGGTTTAGCCTTACGGTAAACCTTCTTTACTTCGGTCCCTTCGGTACGTGAATTGTTCTTTTTCATTTGAAGCAGAACAAGTTTGCCGGTTAAGGTTACTGTGCCGATATCGTGACCGGGACTGGCTTCTACGGCTACCACATCTCCCTTTTCCAACGGGATTTTTGTGTTGTTAAGGTAGTAACCTTTACGGGTATTCTTAAATTGAACCTCTACATAGTCGGTGGCATTGGCCGCATCGGGTACGTCGCATAGCCAGTCGTATGTATTAAGTTTGGTATCTTGTTTCTTGCTGCAGCCCTTGGAGTTCATGCAGCAACCTCCTTTATTTAGTTTAAAATCCATTTTTATTACTGTATAATATATGTAGTTATGCAAAAATAGCTATTTATTCTTACACTTTTGTAAAAGGATAAAAAAAAGAAAGAAATGAGATAAAATAAGAAAGCCCCGAACCAAAACGGTTCAGGGCTTTCCTGTATGGATTTAGAATCAAAATTAAATGATTCCGTATTTCTTGAATATTGTCTGGATAGCATCCATTGCCTGGTTGAGCTGCTCTTGTGTGTGTGTAGCCATCAACGAGAAACGGATCAACGTGTCTTGAGGGGCTACGGCGGGAGATACCACCGGGTTTACAAATACACCTAAGTCGAACAAATCGCGTACAACCATGAAAGTCTTATCGTTATCACGGATATACAAAGGAATGATAGGGGTTGAAGTATGACCTATTTCACATCCCATAGTACGGAATCCTTCCAACGCATAGTTGGTAAGTTTCCACAGGTGATCGATACGTTCGGGTTCGCTTAACATGATGTCCAGTGCTGCGCCTGCTGCTGCAGTAGCTGCCGGAGTGTTGCTGGCACTGAAGATGTATGAGCGCGAATTGTGACGAAGGTAATTGATCGTTTCCTTGTCGGATGCGATAAAACCACCGATGGAAGCGAAAGACTTGCTGAAGGTACCCATGATCAGGTCTACGTCTTCGGTAACACCGAAATGATCGCAGGTTCCGCGACCTTGTTTACCTAACACACCGATACCGTGGGCTTCGTCAACCATTACGCTTGCATTGTATTTTTTTGCCAAAGCAATAATTTCGGGTAACTTGGCTACATCTCCTTCCATGCTGAATACACCGTCTGTCACAATTAACTTGATCTTGTCCGGTTCGCACTTCTGAAGCTGTTTTTCCAACGATTCCATATCGTTGTGCTTGTACTTCAGTTTGGTGGAATAAGAAAGGCGGTGACCTTCAATAATGGAAGCATGGTCTAGTTCGTCCCAAAGAATATAATCTTCTCGTCCTGTCAGACATGACACTACGCCCAGATTAACCTGGAAGCCGGTTGAGTAAATGATGGCCTCCTCTTTTCCAACAAACTCAGCCAATCTTTTTTCAAGCTGAATATGCAAATCCAATGTTCCGTTCAGGAATCTAGATCCGGCGCAACCTGTGCCATATTTTTTGATAGCATCGATGGCTGCCTCCTTTACTTTAGGATGATTTGTCAATCCTAAGTACGCATTCGACCCAAACATCAGGACTTTTTTTCCACTAATGATAACTTCAGTGTCTTGATCACTTTCAATCATTCTGAAATAGGGGTAAATTCCTGCGGCCATAGCCTTCTGCGGAATATCGTACTTTGCTAGTTTCTCTTGTAAAAGTTTCATATTGTAATAAAGAGAATGATTTATATCGCTTTAATGTTTCCTGAAAAACATAGATCTGTTACATTTATACACAAGTGCTTTTTCAAATCTAGCCGCAAAAGTAGTAAAAAATATCTTATGGTACCCCAAACACGTTAAAAGTTTTACAAAAATATTAAATTTGCAAACCAATTGTAATTAAATAAATGCAATGATTAACCAGAAGGTATCTGTACATGCGATAATTAATCCGATTTCGGGAGTGGGTTCTAAAAGAGCTATACCCCGGATGATAGAAAAGATTTGTTCCCGTAACGACCATGCTTTAACCATATCTTTCACGGAATATGCCGGTCATGCCAGTGTGCTTACACAGGCTGCATTGGATGCCGGGGCCGATTATATAATTGCGGTTGGAGGCGACGGAACAGTAAACGAGATAGCCCGTGCCATGTTGTACTCCAGGGCGATATTGGGAATTGTGCCCAAAGGTTCCGGAAACGGGTTGGCAAGAGAGCTTCATATTCCCATGGATTCAAAAAAAGCACTTGAAGTTATTTTGAAGGGAAATGTAACCACTATCGATTGCTGCAGTGCGAACCAGCGTGTCTTTTTCTGCACCTGCGGTGTAGGATTCGACGCAGCGGTAAGTCAGAAGTTCGCCGCCGAGAAAAGACGTGGGTCCATCACCTATATAAAGAATACCATTGAGGAGTATCTTAGCTACCGGCCGCAACCCTACGAATTGTTGGTAGACAACCAGACAATCAAGGAAAAGGCGTTTTTGGTTGCTTGTGGCAATGCTTCGCAATACGGAAACAATGCTTTTATTGCGCCCCATGCCAATATTCAGGACGGAATGATGGACCTTACCATCTTGTCTCCCTTTACTCCGCTGGATATTGCGCCTTTGGCCATTCAGCTTTTTACCAAGCAGATAGACCGGAACAGTAAGATAAAGACGTTAAAGGCTAAGCAAGTGAGGATAATCCGCCAGCAGGATGGAGTGATGCACCTGGATGGCGAGCCTGTTATGGCAGATGCTGTTATAGATATTCATGTGATACCTGCTGCCCTGAAGGTGTTTACACCGGAGGTGATCACTTTTTCGAAGGAGGTGCATAATTTCTTCGAAGAGGTTACCCGCTTCTTCGATAAGCGCCTGCCTTACATATTCAAATAATACTCTTTTGTTAATTGGATATAGTCAGCAGAGTACTGGTGACGGGCCAGTTCAATTATCAGTTGACTGGTCTCGCAGGCGGCCTCCTGCGAACGTGAAAGTTCCACCAATATCCGCTTGGGTGCAGACCCGGGTGTAGGCATTACCAGGGTGCGGCGTGTCGGATACAGCCGGTAGCTTGTTGTTATATCGTTTAATGCGTCTGATAATGACTCCGGAAGTATAAGCGATATCTTTCCATCGGGGGTAAGCATCCTGTTACAGGATGCAAGCAATTCCTCCAGAGGCAGGGTGTCATTGTGTCGTGCGGCGTTGCGTTGCTTGTCCGGACCTTTCAGTGAGTTAGGGAAATAGGGGGGATTGGACAGAATGTGACTGAAGGTGCGATCCGTCTTTTCGGCAAATTCCTGAACTGAGGTACACGTAACCCGTATACGGCTCCGGTATGCAGAGGCCGCAATGTTATCTTTTGCCTGTATGCAGGCGGCTTCGTCGATGTCTATTGCATGAATGTCTGCCTCGCAGCGTTGAGCAACCATGAGGGAAATCAGCCCTGTACCTGTGCCTACATCGAGAATGGAGTCACACCCATTGACAGATGCCCACGAGCCCAGCAGTACCCCATCGGTACCCACTTTCATTGCACATTTGTCGTGCCACACCGTGAAATTCTTAAATTTAAAAAAAGGATTTGCCATACTATATTAAAGAGGTTGCAAATTTATCCTATTTTGTCTTATATTCATTATCTTTGGCACGTTTATTGTCATGAATACAATAATAATGTAATAAGTATGATAAAGAATAGAATGATGCAATTAACCGAAGATCTTTACGACGATCTGGACGACGATATGGAAATGGTAGTTCCAATACTTACTGAATGTGATGTTGACGATGATTTTATGGACGGTATAGAGAATATTGGAAACGAGATACCTATTTTACCTCTGCGGAATATGGTTTTATTTCCGGGGATAGCCATGCCTGTGATGATAGGCAGACAGAAATCACTTCGTCTAGCCAAAGAAGTTCAAGGTAAAAAAATATTGATAGGCGTAGTATGCCAGAAAGATAGGGAAACGGACGATCCGGGGATGGACGACCTGTACAATATAGGTGTTATTGCCGAGGTGGTACGCGTACTGGATATGCCGGATGGAACAACAACAGCCATTCTGCAAGGTAAAAAGCGCTTTGAGCTGAAGGAGCTTACGCAGACGGAACCCTACCTGAAAGGAAAGGTGGAGCTGCTTGAAGACGTTGTGCCCGATAAGAAAGATCGTGAGTTTGAGGCGCTGATATCAACCATAAAGGATCTGACGATCAAGATGTTAAAGTCGGCCGGAGATCCAAGCCGCGACATGATCTTTTCAATCAAAAATAATAACAACGTAATATATCTGGTAAACTTCTCTTGTACCAACGTGGTGAATGGTGCCGAAAAGATGGAGTTGCTGCTTATAGGCGATTTGAAAGACCGGGCATACCGCCTGCTGTTTATCCTGAATCGAGAGTACCAGCTTCTGGAACTGAAGAATTCTATCCAGCTGAAAACGCATGAGGATATCAACCAACAGCAAAGAGAATATTTCCTGCAGCAACAGATCAAGACCATTCAGGAGGAGTTAGGTGGAAACATCAACGAGCAGGAGATAAAAGCACTAAAGGCCAAAGCAGCCAAGAAAAAATGGTCGGCCGAGGTTGCCGAAACCTTCGAAAAAGAGTTAAGAAAGCTGGAGCGGCTGCATCCGCAGAGCCCCGACTTCTCTATTCAGACCCAGTATGTGCAAACATTTGTAAATCTTCCATGGAACGAATACAGCAAAGATAATTTTAATCTGAAGCATGCCGAAAAGGTGTTGGACAGAGATCACTACGGACTCGAAAAGGTAAAAGAACGTATCATCGAGCATCTGGCTGTTTTGAAACTGAAAGGAGACATGAAGTCGCCTATTATCTGTCTTTACGGTCCTCCGGGGGTGGGAAAAACCTCTTTGGGTAAATCGGTGGCAGAGGCGCTGAATCGTAAGTATGTTCGCATGTCGTTGGGCGGTTTGCACGACGAAGCCGAGATTCGCGGTCACCGACGCACCTATATCGGGGCGATGACGGGACGAATTATTCAGAATATCCTGAAAGCCGGTACATCCAATCCGGTGTTTATTCTGGATGAGATCGATAAGATTACATCCGATTTTAAGGGAGATCCCGCAGCAGCACTGCTGGAGGTGCTGGATCCGGAGCAGAACAATGCCTTCCACGACAATTACCTGGATGTTGATTACGATTTAAGCAAGGTGATGTTTATAGCTACAGCCAACAACATCAATTCCATCTCGCAACCGTTGCTGGACCGTATGGAACTGATCGAGGTGAGCGGATACATCATAGAAGAAAAGGTGGAGATTGCCGCCAAGCATTTAGTGCCTAAACAGCTCGAAGCGCATGGTATACCAAAGAAATCGGTTAAGTTCCCCAAGAAAACCCTGCAGGTGATTGTGGAATCGTACACCCGCGAAAGTGGCGTGCGCGAACTGGATAAGATGATTGCCAAGGTATTACGTAAAGTGGCCCGTAAAATTGCCACCAACGAGGTAGTGCCCGAATCCATCATGCCGGAAGACCTGCACGAGTATCTGGGTGCGGTTACCTACAACAGCGATAAATACCAGGGCAATGAATATGCCGGTGTGGTGACAGGACTTGCATGGACTTCCGTAGGTGGCGAAATTCTTTTTGTAGAGTCGAGCTTAAGCAAAGGAAAAGGATCGAAGTTAACGTTGACAGGTAATCTGGGTGATGTAATGAAAGAGTCTGCCATGTTGGCACTGGAATACATCCATGCCCACGCAGGTCATTTTGGTATAAGCGAAGACTTTTTCGAAAGCTGGAACGTACACGTTCACGTGCCCGAAGGAGCCATACCCAAGGATGGTCCAAGTGCCGGGGTAACTATGGTTACATCGCTGGTATCTGCATTCACACAACGGAAGGTTAAGCCTAACCTGGCGATGACAGGTGAGATTACCTTGCGTGGAAAGGTGTTGCCGGTAGGAGGTATTAAAGAGAAGATATTGGCAGCTAAACGTGCAGGGATTAAGACCATTATTCTATGTTCGGAAAATAAGAAGGACATCGGAGAGATAAAGGAAGAGTATCTGAAAGGATTGGAATTCCATTATGTGGACGATATCAGTCAGGTTATCAATCTGGCTTTACTGGATGAAAAGGTGAGCAACCCGATATTCTAAGAAAAACAAAGGCGTCTGATGTAAATTCAGACGCCTTTATTTTTTAATTCTCTGTTTCCGCTTCCGCTTCAGCCACTTCCTCATTTTCCTGAGGAGTGAAGTCTGTAATTCCTGCGTTAATCAGGATGTTATACCACGAAATAAGTTTCTTTATATCGCTTGGGTATACACGTTCGCGGTCAAAATCAGGAAGCACTTCTGCCATGAAAGCACGAAGCTCTTCCGGCTTGGCGGCTGGATTAACTGATACCAGGTTTCCGTTCTCTTTATTTTTTACAGAAGTAAGTACTTCATGCAATGGAACTTCTGTCTCATCCGTATAGATAGCGATATCTCCTAAGGAAATTACTTTATCTTTGGCATAAGCAGGGACTCTTTTCTTGTCGACCAACGATTCTACGATCAACATGTTTTTACCTTGAGAAACCAGTTTAAATAATCCGGGTTTGCCGGAAATAGACAAGATAGTCTTCAACATAATTTTCTTTTCTATAGTGTTAAACTTGAATGTGCAAATGTAACATAAGAATACCGAACTATTGACAAACGGACCCGAAAAATATATAACATCTTTTTCAAACAGCTCTATATTTATATGAATCTATTGTTTTTTTATGATTAGATAGTCGGCCGTATTTGCTTTAAAAGAGACTCTACCTGAGGAATTAAGGCCTGAATACCGTCATTCAGGATTACAAAATCCGATTTATCGCTCTTTATTTCGTCCGGAAGCTGGTTCTTAATACGGTTTGTAACATCTGTCCGGCTTGCGTTATCGCGGTTCATGGCACGTTGTATACGGATCTCTTCCGGAGCATATACCATAACTGTATAGTCGGCCAGTTTGTCAAAACCCGATTCAAACAAGATGGCCGATTCAAGGGCGCACAGCTCTGTATTTTTTGATTCGGCCCATCGCAGATAATCTTTATATACTTCCGGGTGAATAAGACTGTTAACCGCTTTCAGCATCTGCGGATTGCCGAATATCAGAGAGGCAAGTCTTCTTTTGTCGAGGCCTTCGCCGGTGTAGATCGATTCGTCAAACAGTTCGATAAGCCCCTTGCGAATAACCGGAGATGATTGAGTAAGTCGTTTGCTCTCCTCGTCCGCAATATAAACGGGGATGCCATATAGCTCCAGCAGAGCCGAAACGACCGATTTCCCACTGCCGATACCTCCTGTAATGCCGATGGTTTTCATTAATAATTGTTTTGTTCCAGTATAAATTCAATTTTGTCCGGATGCACCGTGGGGGATTGAATCCAGTTGGGTTTCTTTGTCAGCTTGATCGATACTGTACCCGAAATGTTCTGCTCCAGATCCGAATAGCTTATCTCGGCAGCAAAATCACTTTCCTTTAGCTGGTTGAAGCGCGAAAGAGGTACATTGCAGGTAACCTGCACCATGGATGGGAAGGTTCGCAATATAAGATTCTGAGGCAATGTCTTACATTGGATCGGTATATTCAATGTTTTTTCCGTATATTCTTCAATAGGGAAGGTGATGGTTACCTGTTCTGGTTCGAACCTAGCTCCTTTAACCGGCAATAAGTTGAATGTTCGCGTAAATGTCTTTTTTGCTTTTTCAATCCGGGTGTTTACTGTTTGTACCGTAATCAGACTATCCAGAATTTCTTCGCCGGCATAAACCTGCACTGTAGCAGGGGTGATGTTTATCTCGCCAGACAGCCCGAATCCGGGTTCTGTACGTAACGCCCCGTTAAACTCAACCTGGATTCTTCTGCTTTTTAACGGAGTATAGTCAACCTCTATCTGCTGAGGCTCGAAGTTTATCAGTGTAGTGGTTGCAATAAGCTGCTTAAGCATATCCCGTTCGATGACTTTCTTACTGATAACAAAGGTCCCTCCTTTGGCTGAAAGCGATCCAAGAGACGCTTCGATGGGTAAAAGTGTTCCACCCAGGGAGTAATTTAGCAATACACTTCCTTTGTCTCTGACTTTTACCTTGATATTGTCTGGTAACTTGTCGGAGAAAGCAAGATTGGCTGGAACATTCTTATATCTGACCGGTATGATAAGTTCTATTTCGTAATCTTGCTGAAGGCTTTGAAGCATCCAAAAGCCCAGAGAAAGAAGAACAAAAAAGAAAAAGATTAAAACTTCTTTCCACCCTTGACGGCGTAACAGAGTTTTAATCTTTTTTGGTGCAGACTTGAATGTTAAAAATAAAGCTTCAAGTCGGGACATGTAACTATTTATTACTTTTGTTGCGCGTCTTCTGCCGATGCAAAAATGGATGTTTTGTCTACACGGATATTTACACCTTCCGCAATTTCGATTGACATATAGTTGTCGCTGATCTCTTTGATTTTACCATAGATACCACCGGCTGTAATCACCTTGTCACCCTTCTTCAGAGCTTCGCGTGATTTTTGGATTTCTTTCTGTTTCTTTTGCTGCGGACGGATCATGAAGAAATAAAAGATAGCTACTACCACTACCATCATTAAAATTCCTGACCACTGATTAGCGCCACCTGCTGCTTGAAGTAAAATACTTAGTAAGTTCATGCTATAAAATTTAAACGTTTTACTGGATTCTATTTGTAATTATTGCAAATATAACGAAAATTGTTAATCTTTAATCAACAAACGCTCATTTTTTAGCTCAGTTACAACAGAATCGAGAATTCCATTGATGAAATTACCGCTTTTGGGTGTACTGTAGTATTTAGCTGTGTCGATGTATTCGTTCAGGCTTACATTGATAGGTATACTTGGGAAATTCATGATTTCTGCCAAGGCAACCTGCATGATGATCTGGTCCATATTGGCAATGCGTTCGCTTTCCCAGTTTTTCATGTGTTTTTGAATACGTTCGCGGTATTCGCTTCCTTTCAATAATGACTGACGGAATAATTTGATAGCGAAATCCTGGTCGTCCTGATCTTTGAACATCGGCAACAAAGGCTGTTTGCTTCCCTCTTTTTCTGAAAACTTCTTGATGGTTTTCAATGTGAAAGTCTGGATAATCTCAATGTCGTCGTTCCAATAAATACTTTTATCTTCCAGATAAGATTCGATTTCTTCGTTACCGCAGATTAGTTTCTTGAAAACAATCCGCCAGAAGTCGCGGTCGGCTTCGTAAGAATCGTTGGCATCAGCCAAATAATCAGCATAGATATCCGAATTTAAAATGATATCCAGTACCGATTTTACAAAATCTTCTTCGTTGTTCCATGAAATACCATTGTCTTTCACATAAGCCAAAAGAGACTCGTTTGCTTCTACCTGTGCAGCAAAGCGGTTATCTACAAATCGGGTGTTGGGATTTAACTCTTCCTGGGTTGGAACATACTTGTTTTTGCGATTGTCCAGCACTCTTTTTTGAAGTCTGGTTGTTTCAACTATGAGAAGAAGGAAATAATGGTATAAGTCGTATGACTTTTGAAGACTGAAAAGCAATTCGTTTTCTGCAGTTTTGAGGTCTTTGTTTCCGTTCTGATAGTATGCGTATACTATCTGTAAAACTTTAATGCGAATTAAAATTCTGTTGATCATCGTTTGAAGGAACTACTTTGTTTAAATTGGATGCAAAGGTAGGCAATCTTTTTTGTTTTCATATTTCTATTCAATCTTTTTTATTTAATCCCCTCAATCTTTTAGATTATAATACAATACGTTATGATTTTTTGCGTTAAAATAGCAGTTATTTAAAAAAAAATATCCATATTTGGAAATTATTAAGAGTTGAGAGTGTTTTATAAACAAAATTTGCTGTTATGGAAGATGCAGGGAAAAAAATGAATGTTGAAACAGGAGATAAAGAAATTCTTTATTCCAGAGCCATTAAAGCCGGCAAGAGGATATATTACCTCGATGTGAAGAGGAATCTGAAGGATGATTTGTTTCTGGCTATAACAGAAAGCAAAAAAATTCAACCGAAAGAAGGTGTACAGGCAACATTTGAGAAGCACAAAATTTTTCTGTATAAGGAAGACTTTGAGAAATTTATTGAAGGTTTGTCTGATGTGATCGGATATATACAGCAGCACAACGGAGATGTTTCTACCAAGCCTGCGGAAAACAATGATCCGGATGATAACGATACTTCAGATTCGGGCGATATCAAATTAACCATCGATTTTTAAGAGAACAAAATTCCATAGTGATAAAATATAACGGGCTGTTTATCTGATTTAAGATTAAACAGCCCGTTATCTATATAGGCATTCATTAAAAAAGCCTACTCTTTTACTTGAATTATGCTACCGGATGGATAGCTTCTGTAGGACATACATCAGCGCAAGTACCGCAGTCTGTACACATTTCAGGATCAATCTTATAGATATCGCCTTCAGAAATTGCTCCTACCGGACACTCGTCAATGCAAGTACCGCAAGCAATGCAATCTTCACTAATTAAATAAGCCATTTTCTTAACCTTTTAAATTTGTAACTATTAGTTGCTGCAAAAATAGAGCTTTCTTTGTATTAAAAAAATAAGTTTTCGTTTTATTTGCGTACAGGCTCCCTTTTTTTTGCATATTGATGCATCGGCAATATCAGGACGTTAAACCTGCGGCTTCAGCTGTGCAATAAATGGGGATTAAATTCGTTTTATTGAAAAATTGTAGAGAATTGAAACAGATCGTATTTCTATTTTTGTCTTGTTTCTTCTTTTGCGGACCTTTGTTGTCGCAGAAGGAGAAGGTGAAAAATCAGCCTTATGCCGACCAAAAGCTATTTCATTTGGGATTTCATGTGGGGTTGCATTCGCAGGATATGATTCTGACCAATGTGGGAGTTGCCGGCGACGACGGGAAGACGTGGTACGGCGAGATTCCTTCGTACTCACCCGGCTTTACTGTGGGTGTGATAGGAGACATGTATCTGAACCCTAATCTGAACCTGAGATTTTCGCCCACGCTGCATTTTGGTGATAAGAAGTTTGTGTTCCGCTCCTTCGAAGGGGCCGACGTGGCCGACGAGCCCGAGTTTACCACCACCGTACGATCCAATTACCTAATGTTTCCGCTGGATATCAAATACAGTGCATTCCGTATAAACAACTACCGGCCGTATGTTATAGGTGGGGTGTATGGTAGTATGGACCTGGGGCGTAAGAAAGGCAATCCTTTGCTCCTTAAAAGTACGGATTATGGTGTTCAGTTTGGATTGGGTTGCGATTTTTACCTGCCATACTTCAAACTGTGCCCGGAACTTAAATTTTGTTTCGGATTGGCCGATCTGTTGGAAAAAGACAGAACCGACCTTCAGGATGCAGCCCTGATGAGATACACCCAGTCTTTATCCAAAGTTACTTCCAGAATGATTGTTCTTACCTTTAATTTCGAATAAAAAGTTCAATGTAGATATAGGCAGCCGGGATGGCAAGCAATATGCTGTCAAACCGGTCCAGCATTCCGCCGTGCCCGGGAAGCATCTTGCCGGAGTCTTTTACCCCAACGGTGCGTTTTATCAATGATTCTATCAGGTCGCCCCATGTGCCAAAACAAACGATTGTGGCGGCCAGGCCCAGCCAGTTATACCAGCTTATCTCCGGATTAAGGTTGGCAAAAACAAAGGAACTTGCCAGAGCAAAGATAAGGCCTCCCCAAAAGCCTTCCCACGACTTTTTAGGTGAGATACGCTCAAACAATCTGTGTTTCCCAAATTGAGATCCCACCAGGTAAGCTCCCGTATCGTTTATCCAGACGAAAATAAAAAGTGCCATGAGCAGGAGAGGAGTGAAGATAATCGCCCCTTCTTCATTCTTTCCAAGAACGATGTAATTGGAAAGGGCAAAAGTTCCGGCACAATACACCTGCGCAAACAGGGAATAAGCCAGATTATTTAGCGGGTTTTGCTGCTTGTTGTAAAGTTCTGAAACAAATAAAAAGATTAGAAACGCAAGATAAGGGGTAAACACGTGACTTTCAGCCAGACCGTTTGCATGTAAGAAGGTAGCCACAAAAAGATACATACCGCCGATGGTCCCTCCAATACGTCTCGGAACGGATGGAAAATACTCCTTTAGCAAACTATAGAATTCCCAGAGCAATAAGCCTGTGAGTACACTGAATAAAGCAAGAAACGTATAGGGATTATAGCAAATAGCTCCTGCTAATACGGCAACAAATACTGCACCGGTAAGCCCTCGTATAATTAGATTTTTCAAGATAGATTTATGTTTGTGTTTCAGGCTGCAAATATAGATAATAAATTGATAAATAGTAAAAAAGAGGCAGGATAGTAATCTTCAAAAGATACTTTCCTGCCTCATCTCCTATTATTAATTATTAATCTAACTAATTATTGCTCAGTTTCTGTAGCTTCGGGCTGAACATCCGGATTGGCTGCAGGTTCCGACTTATCTTCTGCAGCTTTTTCCTGCAGATCCAGAATCTCCTGCGAACGTGAAATCCACGGACGCTTACCGAAGATATGCTCAACGTCTTCGGTATAAATCACCTCCCTTTCAAGCAATACATTGGCCAGCTGATGATGCTTTTCGGCATTTTCCTGCAGGATACGTTTTGCTCTTGCATACTCCGTGTTGATGATGTTCTGCACCTCAGAGTCGATCAGTTTTGCTGTATCTTCACTGTATGGTTTAGTAAAGCCCCATTCCTGACCGGTTGAGTCGTAATAGTTGAGGTTAGGCAACTTGTCGCTCATACCAAAATAAACAACCATGGCATAAGCCTGCTTGGTTACCCTTTCAAGGTCGTTGGAAGCTCCGGTTGAAATCTTTCCCATGAACAGCTCTTCTGCAGCGCGTCCACCCAAAGTAGCGCACATCTCATCAAGTAGCTGCTCCTTATTTGTAATCTGACGCTCTTCCGGCAAATACCAGGCGGCACCCAGAGCCTTTCCTCGCGGAACAATGGTTACCTTCACCAACGGATTGGCATGTTCGAGCAGCCAGCTGATCGATGCATGACCTGCTTCGTGGTTGGCAATACTACGTCTTTCCTCAGCAGTTGTTATTTTAGATCTTTTCTCCAAACCACCCACAATACGGTCTACCGCATTCATGAAATCGTCCTTCTGCACAAATTTCTTCAATCCTCTTGCTGCAATAAGGGCTGCCTCGTTACAAACATTGGCAATATCAGCTCCGGAAAAACCGGGAGTCTGACGGGCAAGGAATTCGGCATCCACACTTTCGTCAATCTTAATAGGACGAAGATGCACACCAAAAATTTCTTTACGCTCGTTCAAATCGGGCAACTCAACATGTATCTGTCGGTCAAAACGTCCGGCACGAAGCAGGGCTTTGTCTAATATGTCAGCCCGGTTTGTAGCCGCAAGGATAATCACCCCGCTGTTTGATCCGAAACCATCCATCTCGGTGAGCAGTTGGTTCAGGGTATTTTCGCGTTCGTCGTTGCTGTTCATATTGGCATTTTTACCACGGGCACGACCAACGGCATCAATCTCGTCAATAAATACGATACAGGGAGCCTTTTCTTTAGCCTGACGGAACAGGTCGCGTACCCTTGAGGCACCAACCCCTACGAACATTTCTACAAAGTCGGATCCGGACAAAGAGAAGAACGGAACATTTGCCTCGCCGGCCACAGCCTTTGCCAATAAAGTCTTACCGGTTCCCGGAGGGCCTACCAATAAAGCACCCTTTGGAATCTTACCTCCAAGTTCGGTATATTTTTCCGGATTGCGTAAAAACGCAACAATCTCTTCAATCTCCTGTTTTGCTTCTGATAGTCCGGCTACATCTTTAAAGGTAACCTTCTTATCGTTATCCTTGTCGAATAGCTGAGCCTTTGCTTTGCCCACGCTAAACACACCTCCGGCACCACCACCGGCATTTCCGGACATTCTTTTCATCAGGAATATCCATACAAGGACAAGCAGGATGATAGGACCAAAGGAAATAAAGAAATTCCAGAATGTATCATCACCCTCTTCAAAGCTTACCGAAGTATCGATATTGTTTTTTTCAACCGCTTTGTCATAAAAATCGGAAAACTTGTCAGCCGACGGGATTTTTACAAAGACCATAGGCGAATCGCCCACTAAAGCCGAATCCTCTTTAAAAACCACGCCCAGTTGTCCTTTTTTAATAGTAGCTTCCAGTGTATTCTTTTTATTGAATACGGTTATTTTTTCAAAAACGTTTTTGTTCGCCAGCTTCTGAAACTCAGTCCAACCCATCTCTTTCGTTGTAGACGAATCATTTGTCATATACAAAGCTGCAAGCATGATGAAAATTATTCCATACATCCAATACAGATTAAAGCGGAACATCTTCGTCTTGTTGTTTTTTGGCGGCTTATTAAACGCGTTGTTGTTATTCTCCATAAATGATAGTCGATATTGTTTATGATCTCCGGTTATTAATCAAGATCCGGTATTCGAATAACCTTCGAGTCTGCCCAAAGGTTTTCCAAATTATAGAAAGTTCTTAATTCCGGCAGAAAAATATGAACAAGAACCGTGCCATAATCCATACCAATCCACTGAGCGTTTCTTTCTCCATCGATTGAGATAGGTTTTTCTCCCGCCTCTTTTCTTACATAATCCCATACAGAGTCTGAAAGGGCAGCTACCTGAGTAGGAGTGTTACCTTCACAAATAACCATATATTGACATATGGCACCTGATAATTTTGTTAAGTCTATTGTTGCGATTTTTTTGCCTTTTTTCTCTTGTAGGCCTTCTACAATCTTTTTTACCAATGATTCTGTTTGATCCATTTATTTTGTCTTAAAGTGTAATTACGAATCTGCAAATATAATCCATTAAATTAGTATCTGAGTGATGTTATCGAATTTATCTCTTTTTTTACTTTTGTAAATCAAACAAGTAGATTAATAATTTGTTCAAAGATTAAAAAAATGGGCATAAAAATTTGGAGCAATCAAAAAAAGCTGTAAATTTGCACCCGTTAACGAAAGAGAGTTAACGACAAATAGACGTATTGTTCTATGGTGTAATGGTAACACGTCAGATTCTGGTCCTGAAATTCCAGGTTCGAGCCCTGGTAGAACAACAGAAAATTAAAAAAGGTTTGGAAAATTATTTTCCAAACCTTTAATTTTTTATATGACTTTTAATGCGGGTAGTATCAATAATTTAAGTCTTCTATTTTGATCGCTTGCTGATATGTTTTTTTGATCCATAACATCGACAGTGTTTACAATTCTGTAAATACGGGGGGAAGTTTGCGTATGTGCAAAGATTTTTGAGAAATTATTTTTCAGAATTCTTTTCATACATTTTTAAAGCATATATGATTGCATCTTCATGTTGATAAATCTCATTTAATGACTCAATGGGATATTTTGTTTCTTTTTTGTCGTCAGCTATAGTCGCAAAATATTTTTTACTACCATTAAGATATAGTCTGCATATTGGTTTGCGATTGTTGTCATCCAATAAAATTCCAAAATAACTTTGAGTATCTCGATGAATAATGCGATTGACATCTACGTGTTTTCTAAGTATAGCCCGAATAATAAAAAAGCTTTCGAGCTCTTCTTCTGTAGTGACGACTTTGCTTTCTTCTTCAGAGATAGAAGGAGCTGATTCTATTAGTGAAGATGAATTTTCGGTTTTCTTTTCTGATTCTTTATTTAATGCCGTTTTGAATCTGTCTGTGATGATATCGCTGATTACCTGATTGAAAGATCGTTTTGTTAAATCGGTAAACTGTTCGAGAATTTTGGCTGTAACCATTCCTCCGTATACTTGTTTAGCAAATAATCTGACAAGAGGCTCACTGGGAGTTTCCATTTCTGAAAGAATTATTTCTTTCAAACCTTTCATGTATTTTAGTTCACTTGCTGCATTAACAATGGTATCAACGTCAAAATATGATTTATGGAATTGTTTTAGCTCCTCAATCTGATTATCTCTGATGTCAGACAGATTGATTTCTAAAAATGGTTTTTCGTCCATTTTATTAGCTTCGGACAAGTCTGTGTAAAACTTGTATGAAATACCATTTGTGAGAATGCCAAACTTTGCTGTGGATACGTGAAAGTATCTCAAGAGCTGATTGTCGTGTAAAGTTAAGTTTTCTGCCCAATGTTTACATTCTATTAATATGACAGGATTGTTGTCTTTGAGTATAGCATAGTCAATCTTTTCGCCTTTCTTAGTACCAATATCACAGGTGTATTCTGGAGTTACTTCGAATGGATTAAATACATCGTAGCCTAACGTTTGAATGAATGGCATAATTAGAGCATTCTTTGTGGCTTCTTCTGTTTGAAGGTTGTCTTTTAATTTGACAACTCTTTCCGATAGCTGTTTGATAGAGTCTTTAAAGTCCATAATTTTATAATGGCGAGTCCCGTCATAACGCGCCCACGGGATCAACACCCTAACCGGATTGACTACCAGTTGCGTTATGAAGTGATTCATGTTAGTATTTAGTTAACAATATTAGCTGAGTTGTCTGTTGGGCGGTGCTAATATGGGGATAATAATTGATAATGCAAATTGTTTTCTTAAAAAAAAGTAAAAACAAAAGGCCTCCAACACGTGGAGGCCTAGGAAGTAGAAAGTTGAGCTGTCAAACAAAAACTATTCTACCGAAATAAGTTCGCGGCCAAGGTTGCGTATGCCATTTAAAATTTTTTTACGTTGTTCGTCGCGTGGGTTTCTAATGCCTTGAGCATAATGGCCAAGTTGCTTTTCATTAATCCCTGTGATCCGGCTAATTGCAGCACGTGTTATATACTTTTCGGTATAATGAAGAAGTGCCCGGGTATTAAGAGAAAAATGTAATTCATATTCTCCTTGAAGTGCTTCTGGTATTTCGTCTCCATCTTTGCGCATGCTTTTAAGGTGTTCGGATAATGAGAATGTGTATGCTTCTTTTAATCCCTCTAGCGTTTTATGTGTAGCAACAACTGCAACTAAATCTGAATATGCTGCAAAATTGTCTTCCCAATCTACATTAATTATTATTTTTTCCATATTTATTTTAATTGTGCAGGATGGATATAACCACCCGGCTGATTTAAAAATTACATTTAATACAAACTGACTAAGTACGTCTGACGGTTTACCGTTTAGGGTAACTTTTCCCGATTTAACTGGGTGTTTAAAATGACGGTGACTCCCTCTGCAGTCTATCATTATCCAACCGTCTTCTTTCAACATTTTCAGAATTTCACTGACTTTGTATTTCTTCATCGCTATGATAAAGTTTTTGTATGACTCAATAAAGATAGTGTAATCACTATCAATAATGAAATATTGATATACTTTTTACTATCCTTTTGTATTAAATGTTTTAATATGGAATTTTATTATTCCATACGAGTGGACATGATGGAGCAACCGTCGTGGCCGTGGAAGGTGATACTGAGATGATGGTGGTACGGAACTTCAGTTGTTTGATGGCCAGCCCCACATCTGAGCTTGTGACGGCTTGTCTATGAAGGCTAATGTTTCCAATTTACATCTTTTAGTACAGTTAATTTCATAAGACTTATATCTATTATTCCGGTTATGCTTACAAACTATTCCTAAGCCTACGAAGAACTATTTTTTTCATAACGATCAACTATTCGTTTGACAGCTGTTGAATGCAAAGTATACATATGTGTAACATGCATTCAACATATGTCAAACGCAAAGTAATCAAATGGCAAACGAATAGTTCTTCGTATAGAAAAAAATAGAAGATAGTATATTCTGAACTAATTTGTGTGGAGAACATGTTTAGTATATATATAGAAAATAGGATGTTAGCCGTTATAATATTATCGTTTTATCTATAGCCTGTCCCGTTAATAAGTAAACGATGCCTGTTTATTTGTTATATGATCTAGAATAAGTATGTTTGTAACAATGAAAGCAGAAAACAGATTGTTATACATTATATAATATATAATACGCGAAGCAATGGATGTAATTCAGAATATAGACGAATACCTGAATCGGTTTCCGGAAGAAGCCCGGTTAAATATGCAGATGATGCGGACGGAAATAAAACGGATTGTGCCGGATGTGGAAGAAACAATCAGTTGGGGGATGCCTTCTTTCCGGAAAAATGGAATATTGGTGCAGTTTGCCTGTCATAAGAAACACATCGGGTTTTATCCCGGACCATCCGCAATAGAAACGTTCAAGGAGGACTTGTCATCATTCAGCACTTCGAAGGGGGCTATTCAATTTCCTTTCGATAAAGCTATTCCATTAGATCTGATTACTCGGATTGTTTTGTTTCGTGTAGCAGAAAACAATGATAAAATACTAAAGAAGAAAAAAGAGAAGAAATGAAGCCAACGGTCTATGTTTTGCTTTTAAGAGGAATTAATGTGGGCGGTAATCAGATTATCCGGATGGCTGACTTAAAAGAGGTTTTATCCCGCACCGGATTGATGGAGGATGTAGACACGTATATTCAAAGCGGTAACGTATTGTTTACAACGACTCAAACAGATCGCAATGCTCTGTCTGATGGAATTGCCAAGTCCTTAAAAGAGAATTTTGGATATCAATCGGGTGTTTTCTTATTTACTTCCGAAGAGATGGACGCAATTGTTTCTTCTGTTCCCGAAGGTTTTGGATCTGCCCCCGACCTATACAGATACGATGTGATTTATTTAGATGGATTACTTGATGCCAATGACATCGAAAAATTTATTCCAACAAGACAAGGAGTGGACCAGTTAAATTCCGGAAATAAAGCAATCTATTTTTCCCGCCTCATCAGCGAAGCCGGTAAAAGTTACCTGAGTAAGATTGTTTCGTTACCTCTTTATAAGTCGGTAACAGTACGAAATTGGAATACAACAGTAAAATTGCAGGTTTTAGCAAAAGGAAAAATTGTTCGTGGTTAAACAACAGGAAGTGACGATTGAGCCTGTTTTAGTGAACAAGCGTTAATTAAAATGCTATAAAGTGGCTGATTTCCAACTAAATCATATTTATTTGAAAATAAACAGGAAAGTATAGTTGGATATCGGAATAATATGTCGTTCTTTGCACAAGACAAACAAAAGAAGGTTTATATTGCTCTCTCTCTCCGATCTATATTTCTCATCCCGAGAAAATTATTGCAGAAATTGATCTTTCCCCAAACTTAATTGTTTATTTTATTAATTATTTATTTTATATCGTTTTTTTATGAACATTTACATTGGCAATCTTAGCTACACAGTTAAGGAATCGGATTTAAGACAAGTTATGGAAGACTATGGTACAGTTGATTCAGCAAAATTAATTATTGACCGCGATACTAACAGATCTAAAGGTTTTGCATTTGTAGAAATGCCAAACGAGGCTGAAGCTATCAATGCAATCAAAGAATTAGATGGAGCAGAATATCAAGGCCGTCAGATGGTTTTGAAGGAAGCTACTCCTAAGCGGTCTTATTAATATAAAGCTGAAACAAATTCTCTGTTAGCAGAGAGTTGTTACTACAGTTTTTATATATAATACACACAAAGAGGGTAAACGAGACAAATGTCTTGTTTATCCTTTTTTTATTATTATTAACGTAATACGAATAGGTGGAAAATGCTATAAGTTTGTCTATTATATGTGAAGTGCCGGGGAAGCAACTCTTTTCTGGCGGTATTCGCAATAACCATAATATAAAATATCATGAATAACTTTTTAAGAAAAACCGGTTTGTTTTGTGTAGCTATCCTGTCCTTGTTTACTGTGTCCGGACTACAGGCGCAACAATTGTCCTTTCGTAAGGATGGAAGTTTTAAGATCGTTCAGTTTACAGATGTGCATTATTGTGTTTCAAAACCTGAGTCTAAAGAGGCTCTGGCAGTAATAAACGAAACCCTGGATACTGAGAAACCTGATCTGGTAATATTTACAGGTGATATAGTTACTGAGGCTCCTGCCAAAAATGGCTGGGATGTGGTTACAGAGGCTGTTAGTAAAAGAGGAATTCCTTTTGCAGTAACATTAGGTAATCACGACGACGAACTGGATCTTTCGCGTGCTCAGGTAGCCCGGTTGGTAGCTTCGTATCCTAAGAGCTTGTTTAAGGATACAACCGATAATGTATCCGGATACGGAAATTATACGTTACCAATCAAGAGTGCAGCCGGAAATAAAACTGCGGCAGTGTTGTATTGCATGGACTCGCGTTCGTACAGTAAAATAAAAGCTGTAGAAGGATACGGCTGGTTCTCGCAAGACCAGGTAAATTGGTACAGAAACCAAAGTAAAGATTTTACCAAACAAAACGGCGGAAAACCGTTGCCAGCCCTGGCCTTTTTCCATATTGCCCTGCCCGAATATAACAAAGCCTATAATACCCGCGCCATTGGTTTACGTTTTGAAGACGAATGCAATCCGAAAGTGAATTCGGGAATGTTCACCGCCATGCTGGAGTCGGGCGATGTAATGGGTACATTTGTTGGTCACGACCATGATAACGACTACATTGCCTGGTTGGACGGCATTGCTTTGGTGTACGGACGCTTTACCGGTGGTAAAACCACTTACATCAACATTGAAAACGGTGCACGTGTTATTACCCTGCAAGAAGGTGAAGCTGCATTTAAAAGCTGGATTCGTCTAAAAGGAAATCGTATCATTCAGCAAACAGAATTCCCCAAAACTTTCATTAAGAAGTAAGTTTTAGCTCGAATATTGTGCGTCCGGGCACTTTCGTGCGGATGACAGATGATAGATGGTGACAGATCAATTTTTTGATCTGTCATTTTTTATCTCCTTGTAAATTAAAAGGATAGAGCCGAAAAATGATAGATGACAGATTGTTTTGCAATAAATCGGTTTTAAATGAGGATTGTCCGGAAATATGGATTGAACCGATTTGATTTTTTACAAAGTGAACCGTCTATAAACAATTAAAGGATGTCATCCCGACATCCCCTAACCAAACTTTGTTAACCTTAAATCTAATACTATTATGAAAAAACCACGATGCAAAGATAAGGGAATGCTTTTATTTGTCAAGGGTTTTGGTCATAAAACATGTTAAACAATTTATAATAAATCTGAATAAGCAGATATCAGGACCAAAAAAAGACCTCCGTTTAAAACAGAGGTCTTCAATATACATATCCGGATGAATTTATCAGCGGGCAGCAAAGAAATTATAGTTGTCTGCGATCTGTCTGAAAGCAAGTACACCTGCCTGATTTAATTCAACATTCATCTCTTTTCCGTCGGGAAGATACATTACCACTTTGTCGTCTTCCGTAAATTTAAGGAGCTTGGCAGTTTCGCCATCACTTTCTACACTCCAGGTTTTGTCGGCTTTGTCAAAAATAAGATCTACAGTCTTATCGTCGCCTTCTTTTTTAATCTGGTAACCATCCGCTTTTGTTTCAACGGTATAAATACCATCTTTACCTTCAATGGTTTTAACCTTGCCGGTGTCGGCCACTGGATTTTCGCCCGACCAGAACTCAATTGAATTGATTACGATCAGATCCGCCATAGCAGATATAGGATATACGGGTACAATGCAAAACGCGATAAAAACCAATTCGTTTACGAATTTACTGTCGATAGTCTGGTTCCATGCCAACAACTTGTTAGTAAGGCCAAATGAACCAATACAAGACGAAAACATAATGCTTCCACCTAGCACGGTAGCAAGCAATAGAGTTAAACTTTTCCTTTTCATGACTAATAGATGTTAGTATTTATGCGGCGAAGTTAAAAACATTTTATTTGTAATAGCTATAATGCTTAATAAAAATGATAAATTTACATCGATGTAAATCTATTTAAAACAAAAAGAATGAGAAATGTCCGTTTTGTAATAACACTTTGTCTTTTTATTCTGCTTGGCAATCATTTGGTGAAGGCGCAGACTGTTACAAATCCAAACGACAGAGAGTATAACTTGCAAACACCCCAGGGAATCATCCGGGGAATGATGATGACTCCCGGAATGGGAGAGGGGTATCCTGTTGTGCTGCTGATTGCCGGATCCGGACCAACGGATATGAATGGAAACAGTATGCAGTTGGGTATCCAGCCTAATACCCTGAAGCTGATAGCAGAGGGATTGGCCCAAAAGGGGATTGCTACCGTACGGTTCGATAAAAGAGGGATTGCATCCAGTGCCTCTGCTGCCAAAGATGAGTTTTCGTTACGTTTCGACGACTACGTAAACGATGTAAGTCTGTGGATAGATAAACTGGCGGGCGACCGTCGTTTTAAGGGTGTATACGTACTTGGTCATAGCGAAGGGGCACTTATCGGGATGGTGGCATGCCGCAGTAATGCAAAAGTGAAAGGGTTTGTTTCGGTAGCCGGACCCGGTAAACCAATGTACAAGCTGATCGAATCGCAACTGTCGGCTTTGCCTCAGGAGTTGAAAGACCGGGTGGTAGCTATAAACGACTCGCTTCGGAACGGCAAACTCTACCCCCAGGTTCCGTTGGGTTTGCAGGCTCTGTTCAGAACATCGGTGCAGCCGTATCTTATTTCGTGTTACAAGTACAATCCTATTGATATAATAGGTACACTGGAGATGCCGGTGCTGATTGTTCAGGGGAAGACCGACATACAGGTTCCCTGGGCTGATGCCGAACTTTTAAAGCAGGCTGCACCCAAAGCCGGATTATTTCTGATAGCTGATATGAATCATGTGCTTAAAGATTGTAGCGTTATGGAACAGCAGGCTCAGCTTGCTACCTATTCCGATCCTTCCCTGCCGTTAAACAGTGAACTGTTGTTATTGCTCGAAAAGTTTGTAAAGAACCCCTAATCTGTTGTATCTTTGCTGTCATAAATAATGAATTATGATATCGGTTGAAGGACTTACAGTAGAGTTTGGTGGTTTTACACTTTTTGATGATGTTTCGTTTGTTGTTAACAAGAAAGACAGGATTGCCTTGGTTGGTAAAAACGGAGCAGGCAAATCCACCATGCTTAAAATCTTTGCGGGATTGCAATCGCCTACTGCAGGAAACATTAGCGTTCCCAAAGAACTTACCATCGGGTATCTTCCTCAGCAAATGCAGCTTACGGATACACGTACGGTACGCGAAGAGGCAGAACAGGCCTTCGACCAGATACATCAACTTGAAAAACAACTGGAGCGGCTTACGCTGGAGTTGGCCGAACGTACCGACTACGAAGCAGAGTCGTATCACGACCTGATAGACAAGGTGACGCACCTTACCGAACATTTCCAGATGATGGGCGGAAATTCTTATCAGGCCGAACTGGAACGTACCCTGATGGGACTCGGTTTTGTACGCGAGGATTTCGAACGGCTTACCTCCGAATTCAGCGGTGGATGGCGTATGCGTATTGAACTAGCCAAAATCCTGCTGAAACGTCCCGACGTATTTTTGCTTGACGAACCTACCAATCACCTTGATATTGAATCGATTCAATGGCTCGAAGATTTTTTGCGAACCTATAACGGCGCAGTGGTTTTAGTTTCGCACGACAGAGCCTTTCTTGATGCCATTACTAACCGGACCATTGAAATCACGCTAGGCAGAACTTACGATTTCAAATCGAATTATTCAAAATACCTTATTCTTCGCAAAGAGCTGAAGGAAACCCAAATGGCGGCTTATATCAATCAGCAGAAAATGATCGCTGATACGGAAGAATTTATTGCGCGTTTTCGCTATCAGGCCACCAAAGCCGTTCAGGTACAGTCGCGTGTTAAAGCGCTCGATCGTTTGGATCGGCTGGAGGTTGACGATGAAGACAACTCAGCTCTTCGCATCAAATTTCCTCCGGCATTGCGCTCCGGAACTGTGGTTGCCGAAATCAGAGAACTGACCAAAAACTATGGGAACCTCAATG
>Ga0074193_1001065_pt1 | contig 37602 bp, 33 predicted proteins | sample EPASupsiteHSE605_FD_64523 | JGI IMG/M metagenome (GOLD analysis project Ga0074193, IMG submission 64523) | Bioremediated contaminated groundwater from EPA Superfund site, New Mexico - Sample HSE6-05 | ecosystem: Environmental > Aquatic > Deep subsurface > Groundwater > Contaminated ... | reverse complement strand
AGTTATATCAACCGTCTGAACGAACTCGAAGCCATTGCCATGAGTTACGAAGGCGTACAGAAAACCTACGCCATTCAGGCTGGTCGCGAGCTGCGCGTAATCGTTGGCGCTGAAAAAATCAGCGACGGCGCTGCCACCCAGCTTTCGCTCGATCTGAGCAAGCGCATTCAGGAATCCATGACTTATCCGGGTCAGATTAAAATTACGGTTATCCGCGAAACCCGTGCGGTGGCCTACGCGAAATAATTTTTATTTATTTCAGATATTTTGATGAGACGTTGAATTTCAACGTCTCATCATTTTTTATGGAAAAATATTTTTCAACAATTGTCACGGTGTCCGGAAAATCGCCTATATTATAGTCGTTAAATCTGGCTATTTTCTAATCATGATATGGATCGCTCTGTCCTGCATATTGACCTTGATACGTTTTTTGTTTCGGTAGAGCGAAAAGAGAACAGCGCTTTAATTGGGAAACCTGTCATGGTGGGCGGCGGAAGTGACCGGGCTGTCGTTTCGGGGTGCAGCTACGAGGCCCGGGCCTTCGGCGTCCATTCGGGTATGTCCATGAAAGTGGCACGCATGCTTTGCGGCGATGCGGTTGTTATTCGGGGCGATATGGAGCGTTATACCTACTATTCGCGCATGGTGACCGATATTATCCGCGAGCAGGCGCCGATGTACGAAAAAAGCAGCATCGATGAATTTTATCTCGATCTGACCGGCATGGATCGCTTTTTCGGAACATTGAAATGGTCGCACGAACTGCGCGAACGCATTATCCATGAAACCGGATTACCCATTTCGTTCGGATTGTCGGTGAATAAAACCGTGAGCAAGATTGCTACCGGCGAAGCCAAACCGAATGGCGAGCTTCACATAACGCAGCCCGCCATCAGACCCTTTCTCGATCCACTTCCGATTCAGAAAATTCCGATGCTCGGTAAAAAAACGGCGCACCTGCTTCGCTCTATGGGTATTGTGAATATCGGCGTCCTCAGCACTATGCCGCCGGTGCTCCTTACACGGGTGCTGGGCTCGAACGGACTCATGCTCTGGAAAAAAGCCAACGGGCAGGACGATACGCCGGTGGTGCCCTACGAGGATGCCAAATCGATGAGCACCGAAACCACCTTTGAAACCGATGTGACTGATCGTGCCGAAATGGAGCGTATTCTATCCTCCATGACCGAGCGGCTCGCGTTCCGCATGCGAAAAAACAACCGCCTCACCGGAACGGTGACGGTAAAAATCCGCTATGCCGATTTCGAAACGCATACCATGCAGAAACGGATTCCTTATACAGCTTTTGATCATGTGCTGGTGCAGAATGTGAAGGAAATTTTCGGAAAGCTGTTCTCCAGGCGGCTCCGGGTGCGACTTATCGGCATCCGCTTCAGTGAGCTTATTGGGGGAAACCAGCAGCTGGACCTATTTGACGAAACTCCCGAGCTCACGCGCCTGTATCAGTCGCTCGATAAAATCCGCCGCCGCTTCGGCGAAGACGCCATCCACCACGCCATTGGAATGCATAAAAGCAGAAATACTGAAATCAAAAATAAAACAATATGACACTGATTAAAAAAGACCTGACTGCTTCAATCATAGGAGCAGCATTGGAAGTACATTCAATTCTTGGCAATGGCTTTCTGGAAGCTGTTTATCAGGATGCATTAGCTATTGAATTTGAAAAAAGAAACATCCCTTTTGTGAGGGAAAAATAAATTCAAATCCAATATAAAGGTATTACGCTTAGTAAAACTTATATTGCTGATTTTGTCTGCTTCGATGAAATTATTGTTGAACTTAAAGCTTTGTCAGCGACTACCAAAGAACATGATAGCCAAATTCTGAATTATCTGAAAGCATCGAAATGTAGAATTGGCCTGCTGTTCAACTTTGGTGAGAGAAGCCTGAAACCCCAAAGATTTGTTCTATAATATATTTTTTTGTCCACGGATTACACGGATTACACAGACCCGCCTGCAAGTTTAACTGCAACAGGCAGTCGGGCAGGTTGGAATACCCTCAGCAGGTCATTGGATTTTGAACGGATGCATTGCTCCCCATCTGCGATGGAGCACAATGCCACGGACGTGCTTAGTTAAGACCGTCGATGATAATTGCGTAGTAATTATCACCGACGTCCGTGAAATCAAATAGGTGCGGCAGAGCAAACAGATTTCAATTACAGAAAGTACCATTATGTATACTATTTAGGGGCAAAGAATTCGAATTTTGTTCACGAGAAAAATTCAATATCCGTGTAATCTGTGAAATCAGTGGACCAGAAAAGTTGCGCACCTGAAGCAAAAATATTTATCTTTGAAAAAATTTGCCTATGAAAACCAGATTGTTAGCCATTGTCTTTTCTGTATTGTCTTTTTCATTGATTGCACAGACAACAAAAACCATTCAGGTAGGAGGCGTATCGCGCTCGTATAAAGAATATGTGGCAGGCTCGTATACCGGTACCAATGCGGTTCCGCTGGTAATTTGTCTGCATGGTCTGGGCGATAACATGACCAACTTCAGCAACATTGGTATGCATCTGTTGTCGGACTCAGCACAATTTATTACGTTGTATCCACAGGCTATGAGCAGCCCCTACGGCACAGCATGGAACAGCGGCGCCAGCTACATGGGCATGACACTCAACCCGACAGTTGATGATATTGGCTTTATTAGCGCATTGATTGATTCAACAGCCGCCTTGTATAACATTGATGAATCGCGTGTTTATGTCACCGGTTTTTCGATGGGCGGATTTATGGCAAACCGCCTGGCATGCCAGCTTGGAACACGTGTCTGCGCCATCGCATCGGTGGCCGGAACCATCGGTACTTCCTGTGTGTGTAATCCTTTCAGACCCATTCCTGTTGCGCATTTTCATGGCACAGCCGATGCTACCGTGGCCTATACCGGAAACGCCTATGGCAATGACGCTGAAGAACTGGTGAATTACTGGGTTGACTTTAACAACTGCGATACACCGGCCGTACACACAGCACTTCCCAACATTGAAGCCGACAGTATGACCATCGATCTGTACCAGTATTTCAATGGCGATCAGGGCTCCGAAACTTGGTTCTACAAAGTCAATAATGCCGATCACACCTGGCTTGTACCGGGCGCCAACGATATTTCGTACACCATCGAAATCTGGAATTTCTTCAAACGTTTTCAGCATCTGACACTCGATATAGAAAACACAACTGCTCCGAGAATGAGTGTTTATCCCAATCCTGCAACCGATGTGGTGCAGATAAACGGATTCAACGGCGCTGATCGCGGTATGTTGACATTAATGGATCTTTCCGGCAGAACCCTGATGCAGACTTGCTTTGAAAATGGTTTTGCCACCATTAATGTGTCGCAGCTGCCGTCAGGCATTTATATGCTGCAGCTCAATGGCGACAATGTGTTCGAAACGGTGCGGTTTATAAAATAGTCATCAGCTCCGACAACTCCGCAATGCGGTAGGTGGCTGGTTTTCCGCCATCGGCGGGATTGGTATGCGGATTGAAAAACACCTGATCCATGCCGGCATCGGCAGCACCTTCGATATCGACTTCGTAATCATCGCCGACAAACAATACTTCGGTTGGGCTGGCATTCATTTTTTTCAGCGCAAATTCAAAAATCCGGCGGTCGGGTTTATTATATCCGATTTCCTCCGAAATGAAAATATATTCGAAATAGGGGCCCAGTCCGCTGCGTGCGATTTTGGGATATTGCACTTCCTTGAATCCGTTGGTCATGACCGAAAGCACGTAGTTTTTTTCTTTGAGATAGGCGAGTAATTCCATGGTTCCCGGAAAAAGGTACGCATGTTCCGTGGTGCGTTTTACATATTCATCGGCCATCTGATTGGCAATCCATGGGCGGTCGAGGCCAAGTTCTTCGAGCGAAAGCGTGAAGCGTTTGACTCGCAGCAAATCTTTTTTTATTTCATTGCGGCGATACAAATCCCATAATCCGGAATTGATCACTTTGTATTTTTCATGAAAATATTCAAACGAAAAAGTCGTCAGAGGCTGCACCAGTTCGTTGTAAATTTCGCTCAGGACTTCGTGCGAGACACGATCAAAATCCCACAGGGTGCGGTCGAGATCAAATATAATGTGTGTGTATTTTTTCATTGGTGGCCGGCAAAGATAGTCAAATCAGGTAAAATATTCTCAGAAAATTCTCAGAGCAAAATTTCAAAGAAAACAATACTTGAATTGTACAGAAAGTGGCCAATAATGCCATACCAAAGAGTGTTATATCGGGCTCGTAACATGCCGAATAAAATTCCGACCGGAAATATCCACAGAGCCGACAACAGCGATAAATGAAGCATGGTGAAAATAATGGCGGTCAATATAATTGTAGGCCACACTCCGGCTATCTTTTCAAGGTTGTTAAACATTATGCCGCGGCAGGCAATTTCTTCGAAAACAGCAGGGAATACACCTACTGATATAATGGTAAATAAAATGGGGGAAGGTGAATTGGCAAACAGCCTGTAATGCGGCTCGTCAACTGTTCCGAAAAGATAACCGTTGAGGAAACCTGATAAGAAAAATATGATGAGTCCGAAAAACGGCGCACCAACAATGATTGCAGCAAAAACGCCCGGACTTTTTTTCGGCAGTTTAAACAGTTCAATGGTTTTTCTGAAATTGAGAGCAAAGAAAATCAGCACAATCGAAGCAAACAACACATCAATCAGCAGACTCTGTTTATAGTTTTTAACCGGTCCGATGAAATGAAGAATCATTACATATGCAAGCAATACGAGAAAAAAAGTTATTGTGCGCGACAGGCCTTTATTCTCATCTGGAATTGTGGCTACTGCTGCATTCATTTCGTTTCCGCATTTGCTGCAGAATCGCGCACCATTATAATTCTCCTGATTGCATTCCGGACAAATCATTTTCCGTAGTGAAGTCCTTTGCTTCTTTCATTTGTTTCAGTTCTGCGGCAATTTTATCCGAATCTCTGGCACCTTTGTATCCATATACAAATGCTGCAATGATAGCTATTTTCCAGATTAATCCCTGATAAATGGTATTTGGGTCCCCAATGGCATTAATCACCATTGATACAATGAAAACAATAAAACCCGATAAGATGGCTGCAAATGGATTCTTTCTACTCCACAGACCCAATGAGAAATAAACAGAGGCTGCAATTATCCCGGTGATAAGGTAAATATATTTATTTTCATTGTCGACTGTTGCAGCTATAATACTGACAAGTAAATTTAGTGCTCCCAGAATAAACAATACATTCCGGGCTTTTTTTACGGCGCCTGTTTTTTCGGTAAGCAGCGATTTTTTTCTCCTGACATAATTCAAAAACGCCTGCATCTCTTCCTGCGTTCCCCTTTGCGGAAAACGGCAGTTCGGACAATATTATCCTCTTCTCTCAGTCCTTTGGTTTTGCAATGATGACATATTGAGTAATCCTCTATAACAATTATTTTCATTTGTTTTCTGCGTAAAATCTCCAATTGTCCGGATGTAAGCGCCATATATGAAAGTTTAGATTAAGCAAATATAAAAAGAATTTTGTTGGTACTGCAATCCGGCTCTAATTGTTGTTTAACAGTGACACTGCAGTCAAATCGTGGAATTGCATTTTTAACGATTTATCTATACCTTTGCACCCATGCGATTGGTCAGAATTCTAAACATTTCGGTGGTGGTGTTGTTTCTGGCACTTTGGGTGATTCTGATTGTCAAACGCGAATCATATCAAGGTGACGGATTGCTGCATCCTTCTGCTGTGCGGAGCGATTCAACACACTTTTCGCACGAACTGCCCTACGGTATTTTGTATGATGGCAGCATCATGGGCTTTACTTCGTCGGCCGGCAGCAATGGACGCGTGTATGCAAGCGGCCTGTGGCAAACCGATACGCGTGGTCAGAAGGTTGCCTATTTTCCATTTCCTGCTTCACATCGTTTCGATTCTTTGATTACCGTACAGGCTACACCGGATTCCACCTTATTTATTGTTGGCTTGTCGCGCGATTCGATTGTCAAGCTGATTTATTTTGATTCAATTGTGAAGCCCGGAATGACTTTCCGTGCGCCGTCCGATATCAAAGCGGTGCATTTTATGAAAGACAAACCGGAAATTGTTTTCGGCCGTCAGAAAAAACTTGTTGGCTCTATTGCCGCCGTGGGAGACACTTCGGTGACGTTCAGAAAATACGAACTGCCAGGATTTTTCGATCGCATCTGCGAAATTGTTACGGCTTATCCGCAAAAAAACAAATGGCGATTTCTGCTCATGACCAGCTTTCATCGCAAAAATGAAAAATGGATTGAACTTGAAACAAAGAATAAAACAAACTTTCTTGTCTTTGACGAACGCGCAGTTTATCCCGATTATCCGGGTATGCTGAACATAACCAAAAAGCGCACGCTGCGCCTGATTGACAAATCCATGTCGGGCCTGATTCCTGATATTCACGAAGATTCTGTACTCTTATTCAATAAGGATAAATTCACTCAGAAAGCTGTGTCAGCGACCAAAAACAATTTTACCATCTGGTTTAATCTGATAGGCGACAGCGTGAGCACTCAGATTTCGGACTGGGACAATTTGTCATCGGATGGCGGTAAACTCTCGCACAGCGCTTATCTGCAACAGGACGGTATTTCGCTTCCTTTCGTTGAAGAGGCGGGTCGTTTTATTTTTGTGATGCCTGAAAAAGAAAGCCGTCAGCAAATTTTTCTGACAGAAAAAGAAATGCCTGTCGGATTATTACAACTCAGAAAAGATTCGGTGCTGTTTCTTTCCAACCGTCTGAATGTCGCATTCCTGAACGACGACGGACGATTGCTCGATCGCAAAAATATTTTTGCACTCGTAAACAATACGGTGCTGCGTCTGCAACCCGGAACGGTGCATGTACTTGATACCGACTTTCCAACCTTTCGCGCCGTTTTATGGTTTATTGTTTTGTATGGCCTTATCCCGCTCTGGTTGCTGAGTTTGGTGGTGATTTGGCTGATTGAAGCCATTCGTCCAAGACCGAAATTTGCCGTGCGCGATCGTAAGTGGCCTTTCCTGCTGCGCCTGATGCCGGGTTCAGCACTTTATTTATTGCTGTATCTGATCAATATTTATTCTTTCCTGCAGGCGTTTTCCATTCACTTTTTCTGAGATTATACCAATTTGAAATATATGATGGTCCGAAGGAATATCAATATATTTCATAAATTGGTAAATGCTGACAGAATTATTTGGACTACAATATAGTTCTCGTAAGTATCAGCGCATATTCCACTCGTCCGGAAGCAGATTGAAAAAGATGCCGGTGTACAAATATTTTTCGGATGTGTTACCGGATGTGGCTTTATCAGCGCGATAGAGGACCCCAACGCGCCAGGTTATAGCGCGATTTTTACATGAGAATTCTTTACGAAACTCCGCATTGATTTGCATGATGTTGTGGCGAATGCCTTGTCCGACAACGTTTCCGTAATACTGCACCGGAATATTTCCGTTGCCCAAAGGTGAATCAAAAGTTGATTGCAGCAGATTCTGCCCGTAGTGTGTGCCTGTGGAATCAAGTCCGGTCACATAATACATCATGTTCAGATGCGCCGACCAGGTTGATTTTTTGTATTCGGACCGAAAAACAAATTCGTAAAAATTCGCACCGAAAGGATGCGCCACTGGCTGATTCATGTGTGTATTACTCAGCATCGGATCGCGGTGACTGCCAATGTAGGGTCGCGCATAATTAAATTCTGTAAGAAAATTCAACCCTTTTTTCCCAAAAACATCCATCGATTTTACACCAATCTGAAATGCCTGTTTGTTCACCCACGCTCCATACTGAATCGTCGGATCATCAGGTTTCATCAAGTGTTTAAGCCAGTTCTTGATTTCGGAAATAAAGAATTCATCGAGTACAAACTGTCCGTATATTTTTGTTTTCGGTAAAAAATTCCACGAAATATTTCCACCAAGCAGATTGTTGTCGGGCGATCCCAATGCAAATTCGGCAGGACGAAAAAACATGACAGGATTCAGATACAGCCATTCGAAACCCCGCTGCCTGACGCTGTCTTCAGACTTCCATATGATTGATTCGAACACGGAAAAATTCAGTTTTTTTGTAATCATCCAGCTCAGATAATGCGTGGCTGCAAATTTTGTTTCATCATGACCATCTCTGCTTTGCTGCCTCCAGCGCGCTATCTGGTGTATGTATCTGATTTGTTTCAAATCCGCAGCAATGCGTACAAACGGATAATCGGCACTTTGATCCGACAGCATCATCGATCGGTAACCATCGCCCAGAAACGTTTTTCCGCTGCCGCCTTCGAGTGAAAAAACAGAACTGAGTTTGTATTTTAAATATACAGGAACCGATAAAGCACCATAAGCATTGCCTGATGAAAACAATGTTTTTCCCTGATAAGGAAACACATTCATGCTGTCAAATTTCTCGCCGACAAAGCCCGGATAATCTGCAAACACAAACTGCGGACATATAACAGTAGAAAATCTGTTTTTTACAAAACCAATTTTAAATCCAGCTCCGGACTTGTGTGAAAGGTCGCTTCCAGCCATAATTTCTGTAGAAGCTTGTGGCAGGATGAATAATATTTTTTTTGTGTCGGAAAGATGATAGTTGCCCGGTTGGAAATTATTCAGTGATGAGTGTACTTTTCCGATGCTTTCGTTAAATGGTTGATGAGCAGAGCTAATATTTGTTGTGAGCGAAACAACCTCAGGCGGGTAGGAAACCTGCGCCGGCAGCTGCAATACAATCAGAGTCAATATGAATAAACAGACACTTTTCATTTAGAAAAAATCATAATATTGTTTGCGGATCATATGCCGTATTCCGATTTCGTAGGTGAGCGAATTTTCGGGCGTTACAGAAAGTGTGCTGTGAAAATTGCGATAGTGTAAGCCTGTAAATATAGCAAAATTGGTTACACGATTAATATAATACGCTACCGTACAACCCAGGTGCATCACGCGGTCGGGACGATTGATGGGTTCGTAAAATCCGGTGAGTAAAACATCGGTGTAGTTGTCGGCGCGCAGGTAATTATCGGTTACAGGCAACGCGCCAGCCCAGATATTATTGAAACTGATATCAACCAAGAACGGATCTTCACGCCAATGAAAACCGCAAATGAATTCTTTGAACTGCTGTCCCGTCGGATGCGCGAGTGGCTGATCATTACTTGTGTACGACGTCCATGCATGTGACGAGGTGTATGCATTGTTGGTAGCCAGGTTGAATTCGCTGAAAACATATCCTCCTTCTGGCACATTCAATCTTACGCCTAATTGCAAAGCACCTTGTATGCCTTGCTGATATTTTAATTTCGAAAAATCAATTTTATCAGCAACAATCTGCGTATAAAAAACGAATCGCTCTTTCCATGTAGCATCGGCCAGCAGACCAACCATGGCGTGATGCAGCCCTTTGGATTCAACAGCTATGGTGCGCACCAGCGGCAATGGTAACATCGACATGGGATAGAAAGAAATGCCGGTTGAATCGGCAGGCATAAAAATAATCGACTCGAACAAACCCAGATTCAGCCAGCTTTTCGGACTATATGCCAGATACGTAAATGAAAACCATTTCTGCTGATACACGCCGCTTTCGGATAAGGGGATGTTCAGTCTGTTGTTGAAATCGGGATTGTGCAGCGATGCAATATTGTGGCTCATGCTCCATTTGTCATGAGTAAAAGTATTCATCAGAAACGGGTATGCCTGCGATGCATCGGACAGAATCATACTTCGGTAACCTTTGCCGATGTGGAAACGATCGTAGCCCAGGCGCATTCCATAATTTTTAAAGGGTTGCCACATAATCTGACTGAACGCAACACCATAGTCGAAACCGTTGGTGCCAAAGGGCTTCATGCGTATCATACCCGGAATGAATTTCATTGTATCGACCCATGCAGCGGCGTATTCGGGCAGTGTTGTCTGTGTTTCGTAAAACTCGGAACGTACAAAAAGATTTTTCCCGATCTGACCATTTAAAATGTAACCTCGTGTATTTTTGTATAACGTATTTCCATCTTCTTTCCCAATTCTAAGGTCTAAAACCGGATCAATAAGGATGGCATATTTCTGTTTGTCACTGATTCCTGCAAAATGCTCCCTGAAAATCTTTTTTCTTATCCAACTTACCTGGCTGAAATAGTCCTCTTTTGCATTATCATACGTAACACGAGGATACATCATCGGGACATTAACAGAGCGAATTGTTGAATCATATAATTCAAGCTGCTCATTGAAGTCTTTGTCCTCCTCTGTTGTTATAAACTGAGCATACGCGCTGAAGCACAGCATCAACATCAATATCGGCAGCAGCAGTTTTTTCATAGCGGATTAAAGTGCTAAGATAACAAACATTCTGAATTTATAATCCTGATGAAACATAGTGATTAAAAATTTTCTGGTAGCCAGTCCGCCGCGGCGGAGCGTGACGCTGTGCCTATCTCGCCTTAGGCCTCAAGCCCTGCGCATTGAGCGTTGTGCATTGCATCCGCAGCCCGCCTCATGCCGCCTGCCGCCTGCCCTATGCTTTAGCCAATCCTTCTTGCGCCCTCATCAATCGTCACTTCATAGTAAAATGGTTTTTTCCCGAATTGTTTTTCAAACGCTTCAGTAGCGGCAATCATAAAAGCCTGATATTCCTTCGCTGCTATTAAATTGATGGTGCAACCACCAAAGCCGCCGCCCATCATGCGTGCGCCAGCAACACCCGGATAATTGCGTGCGAATTCCACCAGAAAATCCAGACGGTCGCAGCTTACTTCGTACTGTTTGCTTAATCCTTCGTGCGAGCCAAACATTTCTTTTCCGAAAGACAGAAAATCGTCTTGTTTCAGTGCGTCGCAGGCCCGCATCAGGCGCGCGTTTTCCTGAATCACATATAAGCAGCGCTGATATACAACAGGCGATAAAATTTCTTTTGATTTTTGCAGCATGTCTTCTGTAACATCGCGCAGGCTCTCAACTTCAGGATTGTTTTTTTGTATGATATGTACACCTTCTTCGCACTGACTGCGGCGAACATTGTATTCGGAATTGGCCAGCGCATGTTTTACACGCGTGTCAATCAGCAATAATTTGTAACCCGCCGGACGAAATGGAATCAGCTCGTACCCGAGCGATCGGCAATCGAGTCGGATAAGTTTTTCTTTTTCGCCGTGCAGCGAAGCAAACTGATCCATGATGCCGCAGCGAACACCGGCATAGTTGTGTTCGGCCATCTGTCCTATTTTCGCCATCTCCGCTTTTGAGATATTGAAATGATTCATGTCGTTGATAGCAAAAGCAAAAGCCGATTCCAGTGCCGCCGACGAAGACATGCCGCCGCCCCGCGGAATATTGCCGCCAAAGACACAATTAAAGCCCGGAACGGTATATCCGCGTTTTGTTATTTCCATAACAACACCGATGATGTAGTTGGCCCAGGAATTTTCCGATTTCTGATCGTTGGCTTCAAACGTAATTTCCTGCTGCAGATCTGCAGAAACAATGTTGAAATGATCATTGTAATTCGGCGCAATTTCAAGCGTTATTGTTTTGTTGATAGCGCCCGGCAATACAAAACCATTGTTGTAATCGGTGTGCTCGCCTATCAGATTTACGCGTCCGGGAGCGGCATACACGATTCCTTTTGTGCTGAATTTTTCGTAAAAAAGACTTCTGATTACTTCGGTCATAATGCAGGAATTACCACCACATGGTGTATATCACGGAAAGAATGATAATGATGATTAAGGAAGCAATTTTAAATCCTGTGCTGGTATTGAATTGTGCTTTTTCAATAACAATGGATTTTTCGCTGACGGCTTTGCGTTCAATCAAGGCAGTAATCACCATGACCAGCACGCAAAGGATAAATACAATTCCCATGCGGTCCATAAATGGAAGATCCGGCATGAAATATCGAAGGGCAGCAGAAAAGATAAAAGTTCCGAGAGCCGCCAGCAGAGCGCCGTTCGACGTGGCACGCTTCCAGAAAAATCCCAGCAGGAAAATGGTCAGTGCTCCCGGACTTACAAAGCCGGTGAACTCCTGAATGAACTGGAAAGCCTGATCGAGATTCTGCAACATGATGGCGGTTGGAATAGCAATGAGCAGTGCGACGGCAGCCGTGATTTTTCCGACATTCACCAATCGCGTTTGCGAAGCGTCTTTGCGGATATAGCCATGATATATATCCATGGTGAAAATGGTTGAAATGCTATTCATCATCGAAGCCAGTGAACTCACAATGGCGGCTACCAGTGCGGCAAAGGCGAGGCCTTTCAATCCGTTGGGAACAAAATTGTGCAACAGCCACGGATACGCGGCATCGGGTTTTGAAATTTCATTGAAATGTGCGCTGGACGGATCACTGGTAATGACAAATGCAACAATTCCGGGTATTACAACAATGAGTGGAAGCAATAATTTTAAAACACCTGCAAAGGCAAGACCGCTTTGTGCCTGTTTCAGACTTTTGGCTGCCAGCGCGCGTTGTATGATATACTGATTGCAACCGAAGTAATACAGATTGGCAATCCACATTCCACCGATCAGCACGCTGATCCCTGGTAGATTGATGTATTCCGGATTGTCTTTCGACAGGATCATATCAAATTTCTCCGGCGCATGTTCGGTGAGTTTGATAAATCCATCCATTACACTACCATTGTCGCCCAGATACTGCAGCGCAATATAGGTGGTGACCAGACCTCCGCCAATCAGAAACACCACCTGCACAACATCTGTGATGGCAACCGACATCAATCCGCCAGAAACCGAATAGGCTGCAGCAAAAACGCCCAGCACTACAATGCCGATCCAGAGCGGGTCTACGACATTGCCCATGATCAGCAGATCTTGTCCTTCGAACATCACGTTTTTAATCGTCAGTGCTCCAAGATACAGAATGGAAGCCAGGTTCACAAAAATAAAAACGGCCAGCCAGAAAATAGCCATGGTCGTTTTTACACGTTTATCGTAGCGCTTTTCCAGAAATTCAGGCATGGTGAAAATGCCCATTTTTAAAAATATCGGCATGAAGAAAACAGCAACAACAATCAATGTAATCGCGCCCATAAATTCATACGATGCAATGCCCATCCCAATGGCGAAGCCTGATCCGGACATGCCGATAAATTGTTCAGCCGAAATGTTTGATGCGATAACCGATGCTCCGATAATCCACCAGGGCAATCCTTTGCCTGCCAGAAAATAATCGGATGCGTCTTTTTTGTGACCTTTTTTTGAACGCGATACATATAATCCGATGCTCAGAATGAGCAGCAGATAGGCGAACAGAATTCCGTAATCAAGTGCATTGAATGTCATCGGGGGGAGTTTTTATTGAACTGATACTGGATAATCTCGTGATATTTTTCTTCGGGTCTCAGCAGGGTGGAAGGAAATGATGCTATGTTTGGCGCATTCGGAAATTGTTGCGGTTCCAGGCACAGCGCGCTGCGCATGGGATATTTTTTTCCCGATTTTCCTGCAATATGTCCGTTGTCATGATTGTCGGTGTAAAACTGCAATCCCGGCAAAGTACTGTAAACATCCATGCTGCAGCCACTTTCCGATGCAAGCACACGTGCGCAATGTGCCAGTTCTTTTGCTTTTTTATCAATGACAAAACACTGATCAAAGCCCGATGTTTTCTGAAGAATTTCGTAGTCAGCAAATATGCGGTCGGCAATTTTCTGCTCTGTACGCAGATCCAACGGCGTTCCTTCTACAGAAATAAATTTTCCTGTTGGTATGGAATAGTCATCCACTTCGAGTACATGAGATGCATGAATACAAATGCGGTGATCAAGGATGCTCTGACTTTTTTCTCCATCCAGATTGAAATAGGAATGATGCGTCAGATTCAGATGAGTGGCTTTATCGGTGGTTGCTTCGTATTCGATGGTGAGTAAAAAACCGGCGCTCCACCTGTATGTAATGGAAATGGTTTTATTTCCGGGGAATCCGAATTCCGCATCAGGACTGTTGTATACGAACTTTACAAAATCATCTCCGGCTTCATAATTCCATACAACCGCTTCCAGTGCGCTTTCACCGCTATGCAGCAAATGAACTCCCACATTGGGCTGGAATCTGTATTCGGTTCCGTCGATACTGAAACGCGCATTACCAATGCGATTGGCACATGGTCCGGGATTGGAGCCAAAAAAGCGATTACCGTTGAGGTAGTCTGCAAGCGTGTTGTAACCTAATACAATATCAAGTGGTTGATTGTTTTTATCCGGAATTATCAGCGATACTAATTTCGCCCCATAGTTTGTAACCTTGATCCCATCGGTGTTTCCATGCGACACATGAATCATGTCGACTTGTTGGCCCGACGGCATTGTTCCGAATTTTTCAATTTGAATGTTCATATTGCCCATAAATTTTCCGGATACTCTCCTTTATAAACTTTCAACTTTATACTTTCTACTACCGCATCGCGGTCCTGCGGCCAGGTTACACCAAACCATCGTTCCGTTGTTTCGTACGCATATACTGTTGCCTTTCCGCTTTCAATCAGCTTTCCGACAACAAATGGAATATGAAATTCAGCTTTCAGATCCATGCTGTTTTGTTGCAGAAAAGTATTGAATAAATCGGCTGAATGTTGCATAAAAGCAGGTGAAAATCCCCAGATGTTCATCGAAACAAGGGTGTGGTCGGGCAAGGTAACCGTATTGCCGGATTCATCTACACCACTGATTTCTGTATTGTTTCTTTTCAGTTGGTGACATTCGAAAATCGATGTCAGCTCGTGTTTTTCATTGATGCCGCACACCGCTCTCGAAACGCCTCCGGTCACTGAAAGTGTGTTGCACAGCCTGAATCCGGCCATACAAAACGATGCTGAATCCAAAGAAACCTGTTGTAAGTGATCTGCAATTATTTGAAAGGATTCTGCTCCATAAAAATCATCGGAGTTAATTACGGCGAAGGGCTCATGAATCATGTCGGCGCCCATGAGTAAGGCATGTCCTGCGCCCCAGGGCTTTGTGCGGTCGGGATGGATATTAAATCCTGCCGGAATTTTTTCGATTGACTGAAAAGCATAATCTACTTCAATGCGGCCACCAAAGCGATTTGTGTTGAATATAGCTTTAAATTCCTTTTCGAAATCGTGACGGATAATAAAAATTACCTTTCCGAAACCGGCTCTGATAGCGTCGTACACCGAATAGTCCATCAGTGTCTCGCCCGACGGTCCCATGCCGTCCATTTGTTTAAGGCCACCATAACGGCTTCCCATGCCTGCGGCCGGTATCAGTAAAGTTGGTTTCATGCGTTGCGTTCTTTAGTCTGCCAATGGTCATGAAATGATACGGCCCCCGCCAATTCAATGCAAAGTAAAGAATTTTTAAATAAACACTATATTTGTGTTGATAAAAACCGGCATATGAACATCACAGGACAAATCATTGATATTTCGGGTCGTCGCATTTTTGCAGGCGAAGTTGTTGTTGAACAGGGGAAAATTGTGGCTGTAAACGAGTTGGATTCAGCTCCTGAACAGTTCATTCTGCCTGGTTTTATCGATGCGCATGTTCATATCGAAAGCTCCATGCTGGCGCCGTCGCGTTTTGCAGAACTGGCGGTGCGTCAAGGGACAGTTGCTACTGTTTCCGATCCGCACGAAATTGCCAATGTGCTTGGGGTTGAAGGTGTGAAGTTCATGATTGCAAACGGAAAGACGGTGCCTTTTCATTTCTTCTTCGGCGCACCGTCCTGTGTGCCGGCAACACCGTTTGAAACCGCTGGCTTTTCCATCAACTCAGCTGAAACCGCTGAATTAATGCGCGATCCGGACATCTGGTATCTGGGCGAAATGATGAATTTTCCTGGCGTTGTGTTCGATGATCCGGAAGTACATGCCAAGATCAAATCCGCTCTGGAAGCCGGTAAGCCGGTTGACGGACATGCCCCGCTGCTGTCGGGCGATCAGTTGACAAAATATGCGAAAGCCGGAATCAGCACCGATCATGAGTGCACCAACATAGAAGAAGCGGAAGAAAAAATTAAACTCGGCATGAAGATTCTCATCCGCGAAGGCAGTGCTGCCCGCGATTTCGACATGCTGTATCCGCTGATAGATTCTCATCCGAATGACGTGATGCTGTGTACCGATGATTGTCATCCCGACGAATTGCTGCGTGGTCACATCAATGTAAAAGTGAAGAAGGCTATTGAGCGCGGAATGGATTTGTTTAATGTGCTGCAGGCCGCTTGTATCAATCCTGTACAGCATTATCATTTGCCGGTTGGTACTTTGCATACAGGCGACAGCGCCGATTTTATTGTGGTTGGCAACTGGCGCGAAATGGACATTCAGCAGGTATTTATCGGTGGTGAAAAAGTGGTTGATGATGGAAATGTTTTAATAGAATCAAAGCCGTTTACGCCGATTAATAATTTTGCCCGCACGGCCGTGACACCAAATGATTTTATTGTCGCTGCACAGGGTGAAAAAATAAAAGTCATTGTTGCACGCGATGGCGAGCTGCTTACAGAGAGTGAAGTACATGATGCGAAAATTGAAAACGGACTTTTGGTTTCGGATGTTGAAAACGATATTTTGAAAATCACTGTTGTAAACCGATATAATAATAGCAAGCCTGCAGTTGCCTTTATAAAAGGGATTGGTATCAAACATGGTGCACTGGCCTGCTCGGTGGCGCACGACAGTCACAATCTGATTGCTGTTGGCACCGATGACAATATGCTGGCTGCTGCGCTTAATACAATTATTGAAAGCAAAGGCGGACTGGCTGCGGTGGATGGAGTATCAGTAGAGCATCTGGCTTTGCCGCTGGCCGGATTGATGTCGGATCGTAAAGGCGATGAGGTTGCAGCGTTATATCATGCGCTGAATCAGAAAGCCGCCGAAATGGGTTCGCCGCTGCGCGCCCCATTCATGACACTGGCATTTATGGCGCTGCTCGTCATCCCCAAACTGAAACTCAGCGACAAAGGCCTTTTCGACGGGACTACGTTTTCTTTCACTTCGCTATGCCCGTAACTCTCGAAAAGTTCAAAACTTTTCGAGAGTTGAAGGGGTTGACAAACGTTTTGTGGAAATTTAATTCCACCGCATCCTATTGCCCATTAAAATCCGGAACACTATGAAAACTCTACTCATTCTATTGTCATTTTTCCTCCTGGCAGGAAGTGCAATGTCGCAGGTAACCATGCTTAAAGGCAAAGTGGTTGATAAAGATACCAAAGAACCGGTTCCGTTTGCAAATGTGACCTGGTGCGATGGTAAAGCAAGTGCAGTCACCGATATAGATGGTAAATTTGTCATTAACGACGCCCGCACATGCGATACTTTAATTGTATCTTATATCGGATATAAATCCATTCGACAGTTTGTTGAAAAGGGTTTTGCCGAAGTCACCATTGAAATGGAAGCTTCTACGGTGTCACTCTCGACATTCGAAGTTCTGGATTACAAAGTGGATGCAGATGCGAGTGTCGGATTAACCGAATATTCTCCGGCAACAACGACCAGCGGCGTGTTTTCGTTTGATGGGGAAGTTGGCACTGTGCGAGGTTCAAGAGCGGAAGGTGATGTGTATTACAGCGATCGCTCTTTAAAAAAGGCTTCAGCGAAAAGTGAAAGCGATGCTTATGAGTGGGCAGCGCCAACATCAGGCGATGTGCCTGCTGCAGCCGAGCAACGTGCCGGACAGCTTACCGCCGGCGAAGTCAATGACTTCACAAAATGGAAACTGTGGGAAGACATTCAGTCGACCGATTTGGCATCCTATAATAAAAGATGGCGTTTGTATCCCGAAAATCGTTTTGTGGTTCAGGTAACAAATGCAAAAAAACTTCCGGTGCATAATGCTACAGCTGTGCTGATGGATGAAACCGGAAACATTGTATGGACAGCACGCACCGATAACACTGGTAAAGCCGAATTGTGGGCGGGCATGTTCGACAATAAAAGTGAGAAAAAATACTCCATCAATGTGGTGTACGATAATAAGTCGTATCAGGTAAAAAAAGCCGAAGCCTTTCAGAACGGGATTAATTTTGTTGAAATTCCGACAGAATGCAGCAAAGAAAATATTGTTGATGTTGCGTTTATGATTGATGCTACCGGATCGATGGGCGATGAAATTGCTTATCTGCAGGCCGAAGTGAGTGATGTGATGGCGCGTGTAAAAGATTCGCTTCGTGGAAATATAATTCGTCTCGCCATTGTGTTTTACCGCGATATGGGCGATTCATATGTAGTCATTCATAAAGATTTCACCAACGATATTTCCGAATCGGTGAAGTATCTGAAATCAAACGGAGCCGGCGGTGGCGGCGATTATCCCGAAGCGGTCGACTCGGCATTGAGTGTTTGTGTCAATCAACTTTCGTGGAGCGAACATGCTGTAGCCCGCATTCTGTTCCCGATTATGGATGCGCCACCTCATGAAACCGAGGCCAATATCAACAGCATTCACCGTTCGCTGCCCCTTGCTGCATCGAAAGGTATCCGCATTACTCCACTGGCCTGTAGCGGGATTGACAAGAGTACAGAATATTTGCTGCGTTCAATTGCACTGGCTACCAACGGTACTTATGTTTTCCTGACAGATCACAGTGGCATCGGAAACCCGCATATAGCGCCAACCACCGATGAATATAAAGTAGAAAAACTCAACGATGCGCTGGTACGTATTGTTGTCGGATTCAGCACTTCGCCCGATTGTGAAAAGCCGTTGGCCGATATTGTGCAGACTCCTGACACCGCTGTTATGAATTTACCGCCGGTGAAAGATACTGTTCCGCCTGTTGCTGATTCACTGATCATACATGATACGACCAGAATAGTGAACGACACAACGGCCATTGATACTACGGGTCCGGTGCTGCCTGAAATTTCGTGGCGCTATTTCCCGAATCCGACGGATGGTCCTGTGACGGTTGAAATCATCAATCTGCCCGAAGCTACCGAAGGATTTCTGTATCTGACCGATCTGAACGGCAAGCTGCTGGCTCGTTACGAAGTAAAGGAAAGCAATGTGATTCAGGTTGACATCAGTATGTATCCGACCGGTACATATTATCTGACCTTCTTCTACGGCAAGGAAAGCAAGCTGTGCGCGCCTGTGGTGCTGCTGCATTAATGCTTTTTTACAAAAACAAAAGCTCTTTTAGCAAAACGACCTTCCATATTTTGGAATGAAATGAAGGACATGGAAGAGTCGTTTGTAAGAGCTTTGTTTTTGTGCGACTATTCCATGATCCGTTTTAGAAGCTTCATCGTCCGAAAAGCTTGCGGAACTATGGAATGTCGCTTTGGTGCCATTATCAAAGGGTTCTGAACCCTTCGGGGGTTTATTTATTCGCAGTTCACACAAATGTCTTTTCTTTTTCCCTGCAGATAGTCGTGTCGGAAGCGCATGAATGCTGCATTTTCCCAGATAAGTGCAGCGGGCGTTTCAAGAGCATTGCCCATGATGTAGCTGGAGTTTTTATCGAAGCAACAAGCCACCACATCAGCATCGCTGTTTATGACAATGGTGTTCCAGAGCCGTTTACACAGCCTTTTGTTTTTGGTTTTCAGCTGTATCTGCCCGGAAATATTTTTATTGTAGCGCTGATATTTTTTTTCGGAAGGAAGATTTATTTCTGCATTTTCCGCATGATAAAATTGTGGCGATTTAAAAACAACCTTGTCAGCGCCCAGACCCAGAGCCAGTTTTCGAAGCTGATGCTTTTGATGTTCGTTGTACGAAAACACCAGCATCTGCACTTCGATGACAGGAAAATATTTTTTATTACGGGCTTTGCGCAGAAATGCAATGGCATCGAGGACCTTCTGAAAGTCGCCACCGGAGCGGTATTTCAGATAGGTGGTCTCATCGGCGCCATCGAGTGACAGAATAATTTTTGAAGTTCCGGCAGCACAAAGTTCCTGCGCCATATTTTCATCCAGGGCCATGGCATTGGTGCTCAGCACAACACACATCCGACGTTTGCGAGCTTCCCGGATTTTATGGATAATATTTTTATCGAGCAGTGGTTCGCCCTGAAAATACAGATTGAGCCAGAATGTTTTTTTGCTGAGTCCGTGCAGGATTGTTGTAAAATGTTCATCAGAAAGCACATTGTTTTTTCGTGCAATTTCTTTCATACCGACCGGACATTCGGGGCACGAAAGCTGGCATACAGCCGATGATTCAATGGTGGACGCCCAGGGCTGATTCAATACAACCGGTTTCCGGAAAACAAAACTGATCCATCTGGAGAGTGCATAGGCAGCGAGGTTCCAGATACGACACGGAGAAAGGCACGACCATATCAGCCGGATTTCACTCATCAATATCCGATTCGTTTTCTCTCGTTTTCTTTAACTCCTTGTTTAGATTTTGTGTCAGATTCTGAACAAAATCCCAGTGACTGAAAAACTCGATGGCGATGATTCGGAGCAGGGTATAGGTAGGGATTGCGAGCACCATACCGATGGGCCCGAACAAAGTGCCGGCCATGAGAATGATGATGAAGATTTCGATGGGATGGGCTTTTACGCTACGTGAAAAAATGGTTGGTTGCAGGACAAATTCGTCAATCAGGTTGGTAGTGACAAATACAATCAACATCTGAAGAATGAGCATGCCCGACTGATCGGCGAAAACTTCGGGAGAGAGTGTTGTAAGTCCGATCATGCATCCGATAGCGCCACCGATCAAGGGTCCGATATAAGGAATGATATTGAAAATCCCTGCCAGAACGCCGATGAATAAAGCGTTTTCGAGTCCAATGATGTACATGCCGATTGATATGAGAGCGATAACACAGACCAATTCGGCGAAAAGACCCAGAAAATAGCGCGACAACATTTTTTTGCTGTAGAACAATATGCGGGCAATTTCGTCGTGCGAATCGCGTGGAGTAAAAGTTTTCAATCCTTTATAAAGCAACTGATCGTCGCGCATGAAAAAATAGGAAAGGAAAATAACAGAGAAGAGGCCGACGCTGAGTTTTCCGGCCATACCGAGCAGGTCGCCGGCAAATGCTTTTATATTGACCGAATTGAGGAAAGAACCGATATAAGTAAACAGCATGTTTTCGACGGAGTCGGTTTCGGCAATAAGTCCGTATTTACGAAGCGACAGATCCAGACTGGCCATGGGCCCGCGCAGGCTGTCGAGAATTCCGTTGAGGTCGACTGTTGACAGATACTGGGCCTGATTAATAATGACCGGAACGATGAGAAGTACAAGGGTTAAAAGCACCGAAATCACCACAATCAAAGAAATGAGAGCACTCAGAAAATGAGGCATTTTCAGTTTTTTATACCGAAGGCTGTCGAGAAAGCGAACAATCGGGTGCCCCATCAGTGAAATAATGAGGGCAATGAGGATGTAAACGAGGATGTCGGTAAAGAAATAAAAGAAAACAACCACAAGAATGATGAAAGGGATCCAGACATACCATTTCTTTAACCAGGTCATATTTTTTTTATGCAAAGGTAGCTAATATCTGCTATTTAATGTTCCCAATCAAATGGATTTGAAAAAAACCGAGCATATATATAATAGAGTGATTTTCAGTTAAGATAACTTGTTATGGATATTCATTTACCGAAGTCCTCGTAAAATAAATTTGTTAAATTTTCAATTTGGGTGTTCAAATCAAAAAAATGTTTTACATTTGCGATAGTTTTGTTGAAAATAGGGAATCGTGTTTTTCTGATTCAACAAATGTTTTTAATTTTTTCATTATGAATATTTACGTAGGAAACCTGAATTACAAAGTAAACGGAGATCGTTTAAAATCAATCTTCGGCGAATTCGGCGAAGTTGAATCTGCAGTAGTGATTACTGACAAATTTACGGGTAAAAGCAAAGGATTTGGTTTTGTAACCATGAACAATGACGATGATGCTCAGCGCGCAATCGCTGAACTCAACGGCAAAGAATTTGACGGACGTCAGATGGTGGTTAACCAGGCCAGACCCAGAGAAGAAAACCGCTAGTTTTCCGGAAATCTTTTGACATTGATTACTGCCGGTGTAATGCCGGCAGTAAATTTACTTTTGTCCGGACTTGTCGTGCCGGATTTTTTATTTATTGAGGCACCGGCATTGTGCAAACCACGAATAACTGTACCTTTGCAGTATGAAACTGAGCGATGCTGTTCAACCTCTGATAGCACCCCTCCTTGCAAGGGAGGAGTATGCCTCGTTGATTTCGGGTATCGCTGCTTCATCGCCGGATTCGCTGCAGATTGAAGGTCTCTCCGGGTCGGCTCAGTCGGTTCTTATGGCGGCTGTGGCTGCCGGAACACAACGGACACAAATAGTTGTTGCCGCCGGCCGCGACGAAGCCATGTCGCTTTACGATGACCTCAAAAATCTGCTGGGCGAAAAAGGTCTGCCGCCGGTCAATAAAAAAGTACTGTTTTTCCCGACCTTGTATCGCAGGGAACATGCGCCTGCCGAAACCGACTCGCGCCATTTGCTGCTGCGTGCCGAAACCATGCGTGCACTCGCCCGTTCGACCGATGTGTGTCTCGTAACCTGGCCGGCAGCGCTCTGCACGCGCGTTCCCAATCAGGCGTTTATGACCGGTAACTCTCTGACATTGCATGCCGGCGAAAAAATCGACATGGATTTTATTGAAGAGGTTTTACTCAGTTATAATTTCCGCATTGTTGATTTTGTGAGCGAGCCCGGTGAATTTGCTCTGCGCGGCGGCATCTGCGATGTGTATTCGTTTGCCGATGAAAATCCGTTCCGGATTACCTTCGTGGGAAATACGGCCGAGACCATTCGTTCCTTTGATCCGGCCTCGCAAATGACCATTGCTTCGTTGTCGACAATACAGATTTTGCCCGACCTGAGCCGCATGGATAATGAACAGGATCTGGTGACTGTCTTTGATTTATTGGCTCCCGATTCAGTGGTGTGGATAGCCGACGCGGTTGTTCCGCAACGGTTTGCCGAAGAATGCCGCAAATTGAAAAATACTGCAGGCATTCAGACTGAAAAAATTCTGGATCCGGATGCATGGAACCCGCTGGTGTCGCGGTTCCGCAAAGTATTTACCTGCCAGCTGCCGGCGCGTGTCGAGCGGGTTGTGCCCATTTCTTTTTCATGTGCGCCGCAAATGCCGCTGAATAAAAAATTCGACTGGTTTGTTGAAGACGTTTTTACACGATTGTCGGACGGATGGACGGTACATATACTTGCTGAAAACGCGCAGCAGATCGAACGTTTGCAGGTTATTCTAAAAGATATTGAAGAACAGAAACGGGTTCACATCACCGATAAAATCAGCATTCTGAAATTTTCGCTGGCTGAAGGGTTTGTTGAAAATAACAGCAAGCTGGCGTTGTTTACCGATCATCAGTTGTTCAACCGATATCGGCGCAGTGGATTACACGACCGTTTCAGCCGTCCTGAGCGACTTTCGGTCAACGAGCTGATGAATCTGAAGCCCGGCGATTATGTGGTGCATATCAACCACGGAATCGGTCGCTACGCGGGTCTCGAAAAAGTCGAGGTCAACGGTCAGATTCAGGAAGCCATTCGTTTGCTGTATAAAGATGACGATGAATTGTTGGTGAGCATTCATGCGTTGCACCGCATTTCGAAATATATTGGAAAAGACGGCACGGCACCTTCCATAGACCGCATTGGTGGCCAATCGTGGGTGAACCGGAAAAATAAAGCCAAGAAAAAAGTAAAAGATATTGCGCGCGAACTGATCAAGCTGTATGCGAAACGACGCGCTGCAAAAGGATTTGCATTTTCTCCCGATACATATTTGCAGCACGAGCTCGAAGCCTCGTTTATTTACGAAGATACGCCCGATCAGATGACCGCTACCGAAGCCATCAAAACCGATCTGGAAGCCGATTTCCCGATGGACCGGCTGATTTGCGGTGATGTCGGATTCGGTAAAACCGAGCTTGCCGTGCGGGCTGCATTCAAAGCCGTGGCCGACAGTAAACAGGTCGCTTTGCTGGTGCCGACAACGATTCTGGCTTATCAGCATTATTGCACTTTTAAGGATCGGCTCGATGAATTGCCTGCCCGCGTGGAATATATGAACCGTTTCCGCTCGCCGAAAGAACAGAAGGAAACGCTGAAAAAGCTGAAGGAAGGCCAGGTTGACATACTGATCGGTACGCACAGAATTCTGAGTAAGGATGTCGAATTTAAAAATCTGGGTTTGCTCATCGTAGATGAGGAGCAGAAATTCGGTGTTGGTGCGAAAGAAAAACTGCGCAATCTGAAAGAGAATGTCGATACGCTAACGCTGACTGCGACACCGATTCCACGTACCCTGCAATTTTCGCTCATGGGTGCGCGCGACATGAGTGTGCTTCGTACGCCGCCCCCAAATCGCTATCCGGTGCAAACCGAAGTGTTGTCGTTTGATCCGGATGTGATCCGCGATGCCGTTAAACTGGAGATTGAGCGCGGCGGTCAGGTATATTTTGTTCATAACCGGATTCAGAATCTCGAAGATATTGCTACGCTGATCCGGCGTCTGGTGCCCGAAGCCCGCGTTGCCATTGGTCACGGACAAATGCCCGGCGACGAAATGGAAAAAGTAATGCTTCGTTTTGTTGCGGGCGAAATTGATGTATTTGTTTCTACCACCATTGTTGAATCGGGTCTCGATGTGCCCAATGCCAACACGATTATTCTGAACGATGCGCAGAATTACGGACTGAGCGATATGCACCAGTTGCGCGGCCGCGTCGGACGATCGAACCGAAAAGCTTTCTGCTATTTGTTTACGCCGCCCGAAACCATTCTCAGCGATGAATCGCGCAAAAGACTCCGCGCCATTGCAGAGTTTTCCGATCTCGGATCGGGCTTCCAGATTGCAATGCGCGACCTTGACATTCGCGGGGCAGGCAATATTCTCGGCGCCGAACAAAGTGGTTTTATTGCCGAAATAGGCTTCGAAATGTATCAGAAAATTCTCGATGAAGCCATTGCCGAACTGCGCGACGATGAAATGTCGGCTAACGAAGCTCAGGACCAGAGCGCGGTAAGGCGGTATGTGCACGATGTTGTTATTGAAACCGACGCCAGTATTCTGATTCCGGATAAGTACGTACCATCTGTTGCAGAGCGGCTTTTACTGTATAAGGAGCTCAATGAAATTGAAACAGAAGAACAGCTCAGCCAGTTCGTTTATATGCTCGAGGATAGATTTGGTGCCATTCCCCGCGAAGCGATTGAATTAATTTCAGCTGTCCGGTTAAAATGGCTGGCAAAAAATATGGCCATCGAAAAACTGATTCTGAAAAAAGGATTGCTTACTTTGTATTTCATTTCGCGCAAGGAATCACCGTTTTTTACATCGCCGACTTTTCAGCACATCATCGATTTCACCGTTAAAAATCCGCGTCGCTGCCTGATGAAAGAACAGCACGAGCGCCTGGTGATGAAAGTGGACAATATTCATTCGGTGGGTGCGGCGATTGACATTATGAAAGAAATGATTTTTAGTTGTGAGTTATGAGTTATGAGTTATGAGTTATGAGTGATGAGTTATAAGTGCAATGATTGCTCCGCATGAGATAGAGAAAAATGGGCGGAGTGCCTGCACAGAAATTATTTTTTGAAAGCTTTTTCGAGAAATTGTGATTCCAAAATTCCTTTCAATTTTGTGAATGATGATATTTCTATTTTATGAAACTCAAGCTTTTTATTTTTAAACCGGATTGTGAGCGTAGTCTGTGTTCCTGTGCGGTGAACATAGAATTGAGCTATTCTCCAGTAAATCATATCTGATAAAAGATGTGTTCTTTTAATTTTCAATGCTGGTTTGATTATTTCAACGCGATCATTGTAAAGAATAATTTCCCTCCTAAAAGCAATCATAAGAACCGGAATGCCGAAAAACATAAATAATGCAAAGACTTTCATGAACCACTCAAAATTGTAGTTATCCCAGTTTTCGAAGAGTTCGTTTCTGTTGTCAACAAGAAAAAACATTACGGGAAATAATGCCGCCAGCGAATAATATAAAAATGATGGTTTTGAATGAAATATTATTGTGTTTGAAGATTGGGACATAATGGGGCTTTTCACTTATTCAGAACGGTTAAGATTGTATTTTTTACATTTTGTAGGGCATTTCAAAATTAGCGATAATTTCTGATACCGATTCAAATATTTCATACTCTTTTCGGGTCGATGATCCAGCCTGTTTTAGGGATGAATATGTTTACCAAGATGACATTACAATGTTAGAGTCACTGCGTTAGTCAACTCTTCGACGGAGTTTACACCGCTGTTCATACTTCGTTCCGATAGCCATCGGAACCGCTGCTAATGACACATTTGCTTATACCACTAAAATCGAACAAAAAAGCAAAACCGATATTCCATCGTCCGCCGGCTGGCGGATATGGAATCGTCGGTTTTGCTTCAAACATAACGATTCCATATCCTCTGATGCCTTCGTCGCCATCGGACGATGGAATATTATGTTTGCCCCTGTTGTCATTTTTTTCACGATAGCTATCGTGATAGGTTGCGAGGCGCGTTTTACTGGTGGTCTCAGCATGACAGCGGCGGGGCTCAGCGTGACAACAGCTTTTATGACAATTTATTTCTGGTTGTAAAACGCATTTTGCTGCTGCTCGTCTTGGCGGATAGAGTGAGAGCGCGAATACTGAATTCTTTATTCATATTATTTCAAGAGATTTTTCAACTCAATCTGATAATCAAACTGTAAATCTTCGTGTAAAGAATGGATGGTTTTTTTGATGGCTTCGATCTGGCGTAGGTATATATTTGTAAGTGCTGTGCTTTCGTTCATGAAACGGCTCAGCTTTTTCAGTTCGAAACAAAAACACAGCAATAATTCCACCTCTGTTTCCTTCTTTTTTGAATATTGAATGTACTTCTTCACTGTACGCAAAACCTTACGTACACTCTTTTTGATGAAATAATTATTTCGTGTATTGACCAGCGTAAATAATTCTGCAATTTCTTTTTTTACACTTTCTACATAAGCCGGTTCATTGGATGCTTCGTACAAAAGGTAAGTCAATAATTCTTTATTTTCTTTTTTGAATTTCGATATATGTAAACACAGCTCCACCAATTCACTTTGTGAGCGACTGCTTAATTCCAGTTTGAGTTCTTTTACTGAGGCTGCTTTCAATGATGGAAATTTTAGTTAGGTTAGGATTATTTGAAGAGTGTTGGTTATGGTTGAAAACAGTCGTGGCGGGCTTAACGGGACGTCGGCAGAATATTTGACGGTGTGTGGTACTTATTCATTTTGCAAAGTAATCAATACAATTTCCGGTCTGCAAAAAAATCGCAGTGGCGGTGTTATTGTTCCAATTCCTGATGATATATAAGATTGCATGTTGCCAAATTGTTTTAAACCATATCGGTATTTCTGTCCATATTTCGAAGGCACCTTAGGTGCCCACAGTCCAAAAAAGGTCATTTGTCCTCCATGCGTATGTCCTGACAATGTGAAGTCAACCAAATCTTTTGGCATGGATTCCAAATAATCCGGGCTGTGCGAAACTAAAATGCAAAAATCTTTTATTTCTACATCACAAATTGTGCTGTCTAATTCCTGAGTATCCTCCCACAAATCACCGACTCCTCCTATTTTAATACTATCATTCTTAATTTTAACCCAGTAAGATTTATTGTCGCATATTTTAATTCCATTTCTCACCATCATTTGCCTGGTCAATCCGGCATCTTCCCAATGGTCATGATTTCCCAACACGGCATAAATACCATTATTGGATTTTAAATTTCGTAATTCATTAAACAAAGGTTCGATGTACTTTGGGTCACGGTGTACATAGTCCCCTCCCATAATGATAATATCCGGGTTTAATTTATTTATCCGTTCTACTAGATTTTTTACTCTTTCAATTGAAAAAAAAGGTCCATGATGAATGTCTGTTATAAAAACTATTTTTTTCCCAATAAAAGACTTTGGAATATCATTCGAAACCAGATTTATCTTTTTTGTTTTAATCCAACGACTTTCAATATGGCAATAAAGAAAAAGCAATCCTCCGAAAAGTATTAGAATAAGAAAGATTGTTATCAGTTTTTTGGGGCTCATGTTTTTTGTGCTTAACACAACTCGATTCAATGTATGACTTAAAATCAAATCAAATTGACTTGGATATGAATGATGGAGGTCATATCAATCTCAAAAATACAAATTTATTTTTAGCCGATCGAAAATTTGCAGTCGGGTGCGGGTTTTTGCGAATGTTGCTGGTGCAATTCTCATAAAAAAGTAAGCAAAATTATTTCAAACGTGATTCTGCGAAAGCATTCGAACCCAATGATTTCAACATCTTTGCCCTCAATAAATCTTCTTCAACGATGAAAAGCATACAGGTGTATGTGGCTCTGATACCGGTGTGTGTGATGTTGTGCTGCGGTTTTATTTTCTGATTATATTCACTCATCGTGTGAAAAAATGCATCCAGTAATTTATTCTTTGAATAAATATTCAGCCGGGATTTTCTGTTTTTGATGAAGGAATGCAACAGATTTACTCATTTAATTTTTGAACGCAACCATCCCAGCCCAACCAGAACAACCCCGATGCTGAACATGACGATATGCAATGCATTGATGTCGCGCACCATGAGGATCTGCACTACAATCCAGCCGCAGAGCAGAAGGCCTTGCAATATCACGAAACGCGCTGCTGCTGCGTGATTGCGAATGGTCAGAATCCCGGCTGAAATATTCAGAACGCCATTTACCACGAACAAAACAATGCCGGGAATGAGGAATGAGCTGAACGGCGCATCTTTCAGATAACCGGTGGTCATGCCCATGAGTTTTCCGGAAGGGTCTGCAATGAAGAGTGCGCCTGCAATCAGCGCGTTGATGGCTGTGAAAAACAGCAGGGAAACGGTTAGGATTTTAAGTGCTTTTTTCATGTGAAAATGGACAAGAAAGGAAATATGTTTTCTGTTAACCGGGCATTTGGTGCGGTATTACATCGTTTGCTCCTTGTCGGGACCATCATTTCGGCGATGAAAAATCAACTGCAAACATAATACGAGTGTTCCGAAAAGCAATACCAGGTCTACATATACTGAAAGTTTCAGCACTCCGAAAATTCCGTAAAACAGACCAAAACATATGAAAATTATTTTGAGTAATTTCGATCCGAATCCATTGTACAAAAGCATGAAGCCAATAATCAGAGATAGGGTCGGGCAAGGAATTAACCCAAGAGGTGAGCGGTAGGTGTATTCAATCAGACTTCCTTCAATAAAATGCGGATAAAACAAACCGAATACAATCATGATGACGCCCGGGATTATCCAGCCTGCCGATGTTATTTTTATCCGGTTGGCAGGTGCTTTCAATGTGGCAATAATCACAAGGAGCGATAATATTGAGAATGTGGAACCATTGAAAGGATTGCCTGAAGTCCAGGCCAGTACAGCGACAGAGATAAGTGGCAAGGCGAGAAATGACGCCAAAAGTCTTCCGGATGGTTTCCATTGTAGCAATAAAGTTAACAGCAAAACATAAAACACTACATGCCATAGAATGGCTACAATTGAGTATTCATCAACTGTTTGCTGTAGTCCGTTCAGAATTTCATTTGCTTCAATCATCGTGTTTTGTATTTATAGGTTAGAAAGAGATTCAGATTTTTGTTCCGATTGCCCAGGTTGAGGTCAGGCTCTGCTCAAAATACACGATAGAATTTTCATGTCAAAGATATATCATTTTTCAACTGTTTTGTTTGATAACTGAAACAGGCGCCGAGAGACAAGAATAGAAAATATGATCCACGGAATCAGCGATGCAATGCTGAAAATCAGTCCTAATGTGCCTGCAGTGGAAGGGATAATCATTAATACACCTGATACAAGTCCAAAGACTCCGGTTGTTTTACTGAAGGTTGTATCTTTTAGCATGACGAATGAAATGATCAGTAATGCGACGGCATTGAGTACATAATATATATCGAAGGCTGTTCCCTTGTATGTAACCAGCAGAGTTTGCCCGGCGGACATCAGTTGCTGCTTCATCTCTGTAGTTTCAGCCATGGCAAATTGCTGACTCAGCGACATCATTTCAAAAGCCACGGCAGACGCATAATAGATGGCAATTCCGACAATGCCTGATATTAACGCCATCAGCATAGCTGAATGATTGACTCGCTTCAAGGCTGCATACAGAGCCAGATATACGAAAATCAAAAACACATTGTTGAATAAATACAACAAATCAAGGCTTAATAATCCAAGCAACCAATTCTGTTGAAAAAGTGCAAAAAACTCTGCTACAGATTCAGGTGGAGGCCATGCTATAAAAATAAACAATTGCACAGGAATGATGGCAACGATCAGTATTGCCATGATGCCTCCTGTTTTGAATAGTCCGCTGAGTGAGTCTGTAGCTGCCATATAGATTTTTTAAAATTTCCAGGCGCTAAAATTACACATTTATAACTGCATGTTCAATATGGAAATTTCTTTACAATAGATGTTTCAGATATTTTCCGGTGAGCGATCTTTCGCATTGAATCAGGTCTTCGGGCAGTCCCTGAAAAAGAAGTTCTCCACCGTTTTTACCGCCTTCGGGTCCCAGATCGATGATCCAGTCGGCAAAGCGGATAATATCGGTGTTATGCTCGATAATCACTACCGTGTTGTTGCGTTTCACCAACGACTGCACAATTCCGTAAAAGCGCTCTATATCCGACATGTGGAGACCTGTGGTGGGTTCGTCCATGATGTAGATGTTGCTGGTTTTGTTGAGTTCGGTGGCAATTTTCAGTCGTTGCGATTCGCCTCCCGACAAGGTGCTGAGCGATTGTCCGAGTTTCAGATATCCGAGTCCGACTTCCTGCAGCAGGTGCAGATGTTTTTGTATTTTCGGATCCGTAAAAAATTCGCAGGCCTGATTCACGGTCATATTCAGCACTTCGGCAATATTTTTATCCTGATATTTCAGTTCCAGCACTTCGGCATGATAGCGCTTTCCTTCGCATTCGTCGCAGATGGTTTTTACCGAATCGAGAAAATGCAGTTCGAACGTGAGCACGCCCTGTCCGTTGCATTTGGGGCAGGCGCCTTTTGAATTGAAGCTGAACAACGAAGCTTCAGTTCCGGTGGCAGCAGCAAATTCCTTTCTGATAAGATCGAACACACCGATGAAAGTCGCAGCATTGGCGCGCGAAGACTTGCCTATGGGCGACTGATCAATCACAATAGCTTCGGGATGTTGTTTCGCAAAACACTCATGAATCAGGCTGCTCTTGCCACTTCCGGCCACACCGGTCACGCAGGTGAGAACGCCTTTCGGAATTTTTACGGAAACGTTTTTCAGATTATGCGCCGTAGCATGGTGTATTTCGAAAAACGCATCAGCACTTTTGCGCGTGTACACAGGCTTTTCCTTTTTATATAAAAATTCAGCCGTGATGCTGTTTGTCGAAGCAAGTCCTTCGGGGACACCGTTGTAAACGATGGTTCCGCCTGCTTTTCCGGCATGTGGTCCGATGTCGACAATCCACTCAGCCGCACGGATAATTTCGGGATCGTGTTCAACCACAAACACCGAATTTCCTTTTTCTTTCAGACGAAATAAAATATTCAGCAGGTTGCCGGTGTCGCGCGGGTGAAGTCCAATCGAAGGCTCATCGAGGATGTAGAGCAGATCAACCAGATTGCAGTCCATTTGTTTCGACATTTTCACGCGTTGCGACTCACCACCCGAAAGCGTGCTCACAGAGCGGTCGAGCGACAGATAGCCAACACCAATTTCGATGAGTTGCTGCAGCAGCATTTGTGCTTTGCGCAGAATGGGTGTCGAAATTTCATCATGAATATGTTCTACAAACGGCAGCACATCGCTGAGTTCCATGCTGCATATTTCAGCAATGGTTTTTCCTTTGATGCTGACACTGCGTGCACGCTCGTTCAGTCGTGTTCCACCGCAGGTCGTGCATGTTTTATAATCGAAGTAACGGGTGTATGCATTTTTTTCTTCTTCGGCTGTTTCATCGTCGGCGCGTGTGGTAACGGCTTTTTCGAGCTTACGTGCAATGCCTTCGAAATTGCGGTTGTACGCCAGTTTTTCTTTTGAATTTTCAATTTTAAATGGTTCGGAATACAGAAACAGATTCATTTCTGCGTCCGAAAAATCTTTCAAAGGTTTGTCTGCATCAATCACATCGACGCTCAGCAATTCTTTCCACATGAAGCTACCCGGCTTGTAGTGCGGATGTGTGATGCCTCCTTCGCGGATACTTTTTTCGCGGTCGAGCAGCAGATCGGTGTTGACTTTGATTTGTTTTCCCAGTCCGTTGCAATGCGGGCACATGCCTTCGGGATGATTGAACGAAAAGAAAAAGGACGGGCCGATAAACGGCTTGCCGATGCGCGAATACAGCAAACGCAGATAGGTGTTTATTTCGGTTGCGGTTCCCACTGTGCTGCGCAGGTTGTTGCCCATTTTTTTCTGATCGATGACAATAGCTGTTGACAGATTGAGAATATCATCGACATCGGGGCGTGAGAGTTTGGGCATGCGTGTGCGTGCAAACGTCGAAAAGGTCTCTACGAGCTGTTTCTGCGCTTCGGTGTACATGGTGTCGAACAGCAGCGTAGATTTTCCCGAGCCTGATACACCCGTAAAAACAACGAGTTTATGTTTCGGAATATCGATGTCGATGTTCTGAAGATTGTTGGTATGAGCGTTGCGGATGATGATATTTTGTGTATTCATGATTTACATTTTAATTTTATGGGCGCTGTTGAGTGCAAAAATAACAGAAACTGCAGAAGTGACCGTACAAATGATGAGCGCTGCGAAAAAGTACCAGGCAGGTGAAGTCCCCGCCAATAAATGGCGGTTTGCTTCGAGCACGTATGTGACGGGGTTTCCCCATGAAATAGTGAGAAGCCATTCAGCTGTAATGAGCTCGCGTGGTAAAAATGTTGTGCTTAAAAAAAGCAGCGGGAAAACGGCATTGGTAATAATTGCCGCACTCTGATGTTGTCCTGTGCGTAGCATAATACCTGCCGACAAGCCGCAAAGTGTAACGGACCACAGCGTGGAGAGCAGGAGTATTCCGAGAACGGAGAGAAACCCGAATTGAAAGCTTACTCCTGCGATAGCGCCAATTATTATGAGCAGAATGGTAAAGAGCATTGACGATAATGTGTCGGCGATAATGGGTGCCATAACCAGCATCCAGCGCGGGGCGGGGCTCAGGTACAGATTTCTGAAATAGCCCGACTGCATGTCGGCATTCAGTGTTTGTCCGGCACCGGCCGATGAACCCATGGATAAAGAAATAATGGTTATCGGAAAAACAAAGGACAGGTAGCCTCCTGTTCCAAATTCCGTCATAGAGCCGATTCCGCCGATACCGGCGTTGTATACCAGCAGAAAAAACAGGCTCATGGCAAATCCCATGAGCGGTGCAGCAGGTTGCTTCATCAGTTTTTTAATGCCCCTGTTCATCAATAATGCAGCGGTAGTATTCATGGTGCTTGTTTTAATCGTTTGTGTTTTTCTGTTGGGGAAAATTTTTATTGATATAGCTGATGTAACTATCGTTGAGTGATGAGTCTTTATCGGGATTCACGAAGTTTTTAAAATCGTTGACCGATCCTGCAAACTGGATTTTCCCTTCAGCAATCAAAGCCATGTTGCTTGCAAACTGATCGGCTTCGTCGAGATATTGTGTGGTGATAAAAACAGTGATGTTTTTCTCCTGGTTCAGCTGAGTGATGATGTTCCAGAAATTGTCACGGGCAACCGGATCCAGGCCTACCGTCGGCTCGTCGAGGAACAGAACCTTTGGTTGATGTACCAGCGCCATGGCGCAATGTAGTTTTCGTTTATTTCCGCCGGAGAGTGCATCGTTTTTTTTATTTTTTTCAGGTAGCAGTCCGAATAACTCCATTAATTCATGAGCCCGGTGCAACGATTCTTTTTTCCCAAGACCATACAGCCGTCCCTGAAATACCAGTGAAGCTTCCGGTTTTTCAGTCGGGTCGAATGCATTTTCCTGTAAGGCCACACCAATTGTTTTCCGGATGGCAGTGAGTTGCGATTGCGGATGTAGTCCGGCCACGGTAAACGAGCCCTGATCGGGCTGCAGGAGGGTGGTGAGAATTTTAATGAGGGTGGATTTTCCGGCGCCATTGGGCCCCAGCAATGTAAAAAACTGTCCACGTTCAATTTTCAGATTGATTCCGTTCAGTGCATATGCGCCGTTGCGGTATTGCTTATGAAGGTTCTGAATGATTATTTCCGCCATTTTTCTTGTATTTTGGCGGCAAAATTACTTTACAAGGCAGGTGTCATCATTGTAAAAAACAGACAAAATCAATCATCAGCATGATTCACCATTCATGCTGAAATCGGGATAGCGGGCTGAAAATTCGCCGGGTGTATATCCGCAATACGATTTAAAATCTTTGATGAAGTGGGCCTGATCGAAATACCCGTTGTTGTAGGCCCGATCGGTCAGACGGATGTTTTTATGTTCGCTGAAATCGCGCAGAATTTCCTGAAACCGCACCAGTTTGATCACTTGTTTGGTGGTTTTGCCCAGATAGCGCGAAAACTTGCGTTCGAGATTTTTGGGTGTTGTTGCAAGCTGCTCACTGAGCCCGAAAGCAGAGGTCTGTCCTTTGCAACGGCGGATCAGTTGCAGGCCGTTATTCAGTAAGTGCCGGTCGTATGCATCAATGGGCGAAAAATGATGCAGCAGAAACTGTTCAATGATGTGTACACGCGCTTCGTTGCTGCCGGCGCAATACAAGGCATCTTCGATTTGTCTGGTTTCGTTATACAATATCTCCGACAGGTTGATGCTTGTGTTTTCGATTTCGGATAGTGAAAAGCGAAAAAAATGACAGGCGCCGGCAGGAAGAAAACTAACGAAAACAACGCCTGATTCGCCATGGGTGGTAACGTCGGAAAAGGTGTCGGTCAGGCCGCTCAGAATCGATCTGGGCTGCATATCAGCACTGTTTTCGTGCACGACAATAAAAGGATTTTTATAATGAAACATCAGCTGGACATTGTCCATGGGAATGACGCGTTCCATTATATCGGGTTCAGCGGATCCTGTCTCCATAAAGCAGTAATGCCTGATGTAGTCCTTCAGAATGCCGGAAGGGGATACCATCTGAAATTTCATGGGATTATTCTGGTGCAAAGATAAGAGGTAAAATCGGAAATTCGAATGTGGCTACTCAGGCATTATGATTTATGTCCTACGCCGCTGCGGACTGATTCGGGGGACGTTGAATAATGGTAACTAAGGTGTTATGCCAATTTATTCGTTGCAAAAAATGAAGCGAATAAGACCTGTATTTGTTGCACGATGAAGAAGTGTCTGTAATGAAAATATTTGCGAAGCGCCCATGAAGAGCGGGATTGCTGTGGTTTTTTGCGGACGCTGTCAAATAGATTTGTGTGCGCCTTTAATAGTATTTCAACGGTGACTTAAAAAGGCCCCGGATGATAATCGTTGTATTGATGCCACTTTCCTTCATGATCGATGTAAATAAAAATGTCATAGTCAGCAGCACCAGAGCCATCACCACTTAATCCGCGGATATAATACCAGCTGTTATTCAAAAATGTGTAGGGCAGTACGTAAGATACTTCATATGAATTCCAGGTAATCCACTTATGGTTTTTATTGGCTTTGTTGAAATGGATTTTTTTCTGTGGTTTAAAGGGAAAGTGTGCATCCAGGATGCTGTCCTGTGTTCTGGTGGCTGACCACCATGCAGCAGATTCTTTGTCGGATAGTTCGGCTATTTTAACATAATTGTTTTTGCTTTTCGAAATACTGTCAAGAACATTCTGGCATTTCTCAAAGAGAGCTATTTCCTGATCTGTCAGTTTTTCGTGGAATTCTTTCGTGGAGTAGCCACTGTTTGCTATACAATGAATGGTTGTATCCTGAGTATATTTTTTCGGAATACCATTTTCATCAAAGCTTTCAACGGTGATTTTATGTAGAAAAAATCCGTTGTTTATTCTGCAATTGCTTTTCACTCCTTTGGGTGTCACTGTATAATGGCAGCATCCGGCGGTTATGAGTACAATTGCAATTGTGAAAATAGTGAATTTGTTTTTCATTTTGTCAGCGCGGATGAATGTTGTGCAAAGGAGGTTGGTTCTTGTTTTTTTGGGGTGTGTTATTTGTTTTAAAGCGGGTATTTACAGCAGAAATTTAAATTCTTCTTGTTTTCATTTTAGGTATTCTGAAAACTGAATCCGGAATCTTTTTCTTTTCAATTTTGTAAGCGGTAAAACTAGTGACCATTTTACCATCATAGGATATTAACTTCAAGTATATTGACCTTGTATCTTCTGTGTAGTGATTATAGCCGAATTCTAAATGGTTAGTGAAATACTCCGGTTTTTTATACAGGGATGGAGCGTAGAAAAGGATATTGATTGCATTCGTTGTTTTTACAAAGTATCCCCGGCAATGAACCCCTAAAACTGTTGCAGATGTATCAATGGTGCCATAATCAAGAATTGGGTTTGCAGGCGTAGAATAATCATCTACAAGTATTGTGTCGTAATTATTCAAAGTATAGAAGTAGTCGTTTTTTTTATAAAGATAAACTATGTTATTAAGCTTCGAAGAGGATGGATAAACCTGCTTGTAATTGCCCTTTTTAATATAAATGGCAACACTATCGCCAAAATACTTAAAAGATTTATCCTGAATAATTTGTCCATCGGGTGTTTGATAATCAATTTTATAATGAATAACGCCTTCAAAGTCTTCGCTTTTTTGAGAAAATGCGTATTGGAAATTCAGAAACAGAAAAATGATCAAAATGAGTGTAGTTCTCATAACAAAGTTTTTACTGCCAGCTTATTTCAGGTCACACCACGAAGTCGCACCGAAGGCAAATGCCACTTTTTTGTTTTTCAAAAATAGTGATAATAATTGATTCCGATTGATTGGTCATGTTTCATCTTTCAGATTGCATGTTGCTAATTCAAATATTTTTATATCTTTGCAGTCCGAAAAAAAAGGTCTCTTGGCCGAGTGGCTAGGCGCCGGTCTGCAAAACCGTTTACTCCGGTTCGAATCCGGAAGAGACCTCAGCGTTAAGTATCTGTTATGGTATTTAATGCGGGGGAAATCAGACCTCCGTACTCAGTGCGGAGGTTTTTTTGTGGGATTTTGCTGCTAAGGCGTTTGGATCAGACGCGGATAGACGCGGAATACACGGAAGACAAAACAGATAAACGCGGAAGGAGAATTTTGACGTGGGAAAACGCGTAATACACGGAAAATATCAACGATAAAACGCGGAAAGGAAGAATAGACGCGGAATCCATCGCGGTGGATGCGAAATATTTTTTGTGCCTTTGTGTCCTTGAGGCTGATTTTTTTACGCTTTCTCCAGCCACTTTTTGCCGGTGATTTCAATGGCGATGGCGCCCAGCGGTGCGGTTACAACAATGCTCAGTACTGCTACAGCCAGAATGATGGCAGCGCCGGCCGAGTGGGTGAGTGCCAGCGGAACCGCTCCAATGGCGGCCTGCACGGTGGCTTTGGGAATATATGAAAT
>Ga0074193_1001062_pt1 | contig 37683 bp, 38 predicted proteins | sample EPASupsiteHSE605_FD_64523 | JGI IMG/M metagenome (GOLD analysis project Ga0074193, IMG submission 64523) | Bioremediated contaminated groundwater from EPA Superfund site, New Mexico - Sample HSE6-05 | ecosystem: Environmental > Aquatic > Deep subsurface > Groundwater > Contaminated ... | reverse complement strand
AGTGCTCATACCCTTTTGATTTAATAATATTTTTACAATAGTATTAACCACGTCACTGTTGTCAAATATTCCATGCAAATAGCTTCCTGCAACATTATTGCTAACACAACCATCAAGTTTTTTATCAGATGCTCCTGCTGAAACTTCTATGGTATTTAATACATCACCTTCTAAAATTTCAGTATCTCCCATATGAATTTCATAACCTGTTACTAAAGTTCCTGATAATTCTTTATAAAAACCATTTATTTCATTAATTTTACCATTCACTTGTGTTTTAGTTTTATAATTGTAAAATGTTGTAATATTTTTTAGTAAACCAAGCCCCTTAATGCTTCCGCCTGCTTCAACATTTTCAGGATCATGAATCATTTCTCCAAGCATTTGATATCCTCCGCAAACGCCAAATACTGCTTTGCCATCACCTGCATGTCTAATTATTTTTGATTCTAGCCCAGATTGTCTTAACCATTTTAAATCTTCAATAGTATTTTTAGTTCCTGGAATAATTATCATATCAGGATTTCCAAGCTCTTTAAGATTTTTAACATATCTGAGGGAAACACCTTTAACCATAGAAAATACATTAAAGTCAGTAAAATTTGAAATGCGAGGCAATTTAATTACTGCAATATCTATAATATTAAAATCATCATTGCTTATAAGTCTTTCAGAAAGGCTATCTTCATCATCTATATCAACATTTAAATATGGAACAACTCCTAAAACATCAACTTTAGTTATATCACGAAGCATATCTAAACCTGGTTTTAATATTTCCACATCACCTCTAAATTTATTAATAACAGTACCTTTAACTCTTGCCTTTTCTTCGTCATCAAATAAAAGCATAGTTCCTGCTAAAGATGCAAAAACCCCACCCCTATCTATATCTCCAACTATTATTACAGGTGCATCAACCATACGAGCCATTCCCATATTAACAATATCTTGTTCTTTTAAATTTATTTCTGCTGGACTGCCAGCTCCTTCTATGACTATTATGTCATATTCTTCAGCCAATGAATTGTACGCTTTTAAAATGTGAGGTACGAGTTCATTTTTACATTTGTAATATTCTTGAGCTGTCATATCTCTCAAGACCTCTCCATTTAATATAACTTGCGAACCTTTATCACCAGTTGGTTTTAATAAAATAGGATTCATTCTTACATCCGCTTCTATGCCTGCAGCTTCTGCTTGCATTACTTGAGCTCTACCCATTTCTAAACCTTCTTTAGTTATAAATGAATTAAGAGCCATGTTTTGAGATTTATATGGAGCTGTTTTATATCCATCTTGTTTAAATATCCTGCAAAGTGCAGCTGTTATTAAACTTTTGCCAGCATTAGAGGTCGTTCCTTGAACCATAATAACTTTAGCCATTTTCATTCCTTCCTAATTTTTATTTGTTCATTATGACATCAACAAATCCTTTTTCATGCTTTCCAGTAATTGAACTTGTTTGATGATCAGATACAATAATAATTTTAGTATTTTTATCATTATTATTATAAATTTCGTTTAAAAATTCTTTATCTATTTTTTCTATAAATTTTACTTTTCCAAAAGTATCTTTTCTATGAGATACTTCATCTGTTCCATTTATATGAGCTATTACCACATCATGAGTTTTAGTTTCCCTTAAAACAGCATGTGCTTTTTCAAATAAATCTGTATCAGTGTCCCCTGTTGAATTTTTAAGTTCAACCAAATCAATTTCCATAGCTTTAGCAATACCTTTTATTATTTCAGCACTTCCTACACATGAACATGTTTTGTTGTGAAGCACTGAAAATGAAGGTAATTTAACAGCTTCAGATATTCCCCAAGGATAAAACATATAATTATTACCTTTGAATTCAAATTGATTCTTTTCAGTAAATTCATTTAATATATTTATATCTTTAATATTTTCAAGAATTCCCTCAATGTTTTGTCCTATATTTTCATGAGGTGGAATATCTTTTAACAATGGTAAATCTTTAGTCTTTTTAACTACAATTAAATTTCTATAATCGTTTATATGATAAAACTTAATATTGTCATTTGTTTTTACATTTAAAGCAAAATTTTTCATCTCTTCACTTGTTAAACCACTTCCATTAAAAGATTCCAATACATTATCTTTAATCCTTACAATGTTGCATCTAAGTACTGCTTCATCTTCTTCGACTTTTACACCAGCTGCTAAGGATTCTAAATATGCTCTGTTTCTTGGTATTAAGCTTTCTTCTAATCCAAGAATTGAAAGGATACAGTTTAAACTATCAGGTTCTTTGTTTGGAGGGTAAAAAGTTGTTTTGCTTTTACTGCCTTCGCTGATTATTTTATTTAAAACTTTTGTATTTGCATATTCTAATGGAGTCATATTGTTAAGCAAAATATTTTTTTCTTCACTTACTCCGTCTAATATAATTAATATTGTTTTCATTTAATATCCATTATTTCTTTTAATTTTTGTATAAAAAGCTTATTTTCAAATTCTGATTTAACAGCTATTCTAAAATATTTGTCACTTAGATTTCTATAGTTAGAACAACTCCTAATGAGCACGCCTCTTTTTAGCAGTTCATAATGTAAATCAAATTCTCCTTCAAACTTCAAGAAAATATAATTAGCATATGATTCATATGTTTTAATGTTTAGTTTATTTATTTCATCAATTAAGAAATCTCTTTGTTCTTTTATGTAACTAGCAGTTTTCATAACATATTCTTTTTCTTCTAATGCTGCAACCCCTGCTGCTTGAGCAATAGTTGAAACATTCCAAGGAGGGCCTGAAACTTTTAACCCTTCAATTATATCTAGATTAGATGACATGCAGTATCCAAGCCTAACACCCGGAATTGCAAATATTTTTGTAAATGCCTTTAAAACGATTAAATTATCATATTTTTCAAGTAAATTTAAAACACTGTACTTTTCTTTATCTTCAACAAAGTCTATAAAACATTCATCAATTACAACAATTGCATCCACTGATTTGCTATGAGAAATTACTTTTTCTAACAACCTTTTATCTGTCAGTTGTCCTGTAGGATTGTTAGGATTGCATATAAAAATCATGTCTGTTTCATTATTGATGCTATTTATTATGTTGTCAGTTAATTTAAAACCAGTCTTTTCATCTAAATTATAATATTTAATATCAGTATCTACAGTTTTTAATGCTTGTTCATATTCACTAAATGTAGGCGATAAAAGAAGTGCTTTTTTAGGTTTTAAACAAAGAGCAATTCTAAATATAGCTTCAGCTGCTCCATTTGAACAAAAAATCCAATTTTTCGGCACTACTTCATATTTAGATAAACTATTTGTTAATTCTCTAGAATTAATATCAGGATATCTGTTAGAATATTTTATTGATCTTATGATTGCTTCTTGCACATTACATGGTATACCAAGCGGATTTATATTAGAAGAAAAATCTATTATGTCATCTTCATCTATTCCAAATCGTTTTGATGCAGTATAAATATCTGCACCATGACAATTAATACTCATATTTCTTCCCCTTTACTTTTATAAAATTTTTCGAACTATAATTATTTATAATATCACTCCAAAATTTCAAAAATCAAAATGCCCAAAATCAAGCAAATGATTGATGTTGCATACATTAACTTATTGGCCGTTTTTATATCATCTAGAACAATTGGTCTTACATCATCACCTATTGTTGGTTTTGAAACCAATACTCCTCCGTAATAATTTCCTCCACCAAGGCTAATGTTTAATGCTCCAGCACAAACTGATTCCGTTTGAGCAGAATTTGGGCTAAGGTGATTGTATCTATCTCTTTTATATATTTTGTATGCATGTTTGTAATCCATCTTTAATAAAAATGATGCTGCAATCATTAAATAAGCGGCTACCCTAGAAGGGATGTAATTTGCTACATCATCTGCAATAGCAGAAAATCTTCCCATATTAATATATTTTTCATTTTTATAACCTACCATTGAGTCAAGAGTATTGATGGCTTTGTACATAAATCCAAAAGGTGCTCCGCCTATTAACATGAATAGCATTGGCGCTATGACACCATCAGATGCATTTTCAGCAACTGTTTCAACAGCTCCCTTTGCTACAGATGTTTCGTTTAAATTTTCAGTATCTCTTCCAACTATATATGATAAATATTTCCTAGCATCAATAATGTTATTGTTTTTAAGTGCATAGTAAACCTTCATGCTCTCATCTTTTAAACTTTTAGTTGCAAGAATGTAATAACACATGATGCTTTCTAATATTATGGCAAGAATTATATTTATCTTTGCTGCTACAAAAAGAATTATATAAGGAACTATAAATGATGTAACAACAACTATAAGCCATAAAATCATACCTGCTCTCTTTTCATCATTTTTATTATTACATTTTGTTCTAAGCTTTTTTTCAACTTTACTTATCATGTTACCAATAAGTCTAACTGGATGTGGAAACCCTTGAGGATCCCCTACAATTAAATCCAATATATATCCAATAATTAATGAAATCATAATTTTTTCCTTTTATTGTACTCAATGCACTTTTCTACAAAGTTTGTGGCAAAATTTATATTACCAAGGAAATGCAAATGAGGATATCCCATAAATTTTGTATCATCAGAAATTATACTCTGATATTGTCGTTCTGATTCAGGCTTTTTAGCATTAAAAGTATTTCCTTTATTTGTGCTTGTACTATAATGGAATTCATGTACATTTATTGACTCATTTTTTTTACACAATAAATTATCTTTGTCAGCTTTTAATGTAACATATCCAAAATTCTCCAGAGTTTTAGTCATATAACTTTGACCTTCTATAGCTCCAACTAAATTGTATTCAATTAAATTAGCATCTTTAAAGCTTTCCATTAGATACATATATCCACCACATTCTGCAAATGTAGGAAGTCCAGAGCTGATTTTTTCCTTTAAATCAATAAGCATTGGTTTATTGTTAGATAATTCATCCATATAAAGTTCAGGATAACCTCCTCCAATATATAAACCTGATACATCTTTAGGTAATTTTTTATCAACTAATGGACTAAATTCAATTATTTCAGCACCTATACTTTTAAGTAAATCTAAATTATCTTCATAATAAAAGCAAAACGCTTTATCTTTAGCTACTGCAATTTTAGTTTTTCCTATATTTTGAATATTAGGTTCTTCATATTCTATAGAACAAGAACTTTTAGAAAGTTCATACAATCCTTCTATGTCAATTGTTTCAAAAGCATTATCACCGAGTTTTTCAACTATAGATTCTAAATTTCCTATTTCCTGTGCTGTTATGAGTCCAAGATGCCTGCTTTCCAATTTGCAATCTTCTAAATAAGGCATATGTCCATAAACTTTTATATCTGAATTTGTTTCAATTACATTCTTATAATAAGCATACATTCCTTTTGATATATCATTTAAAATAACACCCTTAATATTGCTGTTTTCTCTGAAGTTTTTAAATCCTTCAATAATTGCACAAGCAGATATAGCCATACCTTTACAATTCAAAACTAAAATTACAGGACAATTTAAAATTTTAGCTAATTCATATGTGCTGCAAGATGTGTTAGTTCCTATGCCATCATAGTATCCCATAACGCCTTCGATAATTGATATATCCATATCCTTGCTATTTTTGCACAATACATATTTACAATTATTTTCGCCAATCATAAATTCATCTAAATTTCTAGATGGTATTTTAATTACTTCTTTATGAAACATTGGATCAATATAATCAGGACCGGATTTATAAGCTGCAACTTTTTTACCACTTAATAAAAAGGCTTTTAACAATGCTGTTGTAATTGTAGTTTTTCCGCTGTTGCTTCCAGCTGCTGATATCATAATTCTTGGAATATTGCATTTAACTTTAATTTAAACCACTTCCTTTACCGCTAATTATATAAATTGGATTTTGTCCCATCATCATATCATAATGTCCAATTTTTTTCGACTTAGAAACTGAAACATTTACTATTTCTACATTTTTAAATTTGTATTTTTCCATACAGTTAAGAGCTTCATTTAAACTTTGAAGAGTTATAGTATTTATTACTACATTGACATCAGGATTTTTATTTAATAAAACATTTATTATTTCATCCATATTTCCGCTGCTTCCGCCTATAAATGCAGAGTCAGGTTTTGGGAGATTTTCTAATCCTTCAGGTGCTAAATTTTTAATTATTTCAATATTATAAGCTTTAAACTTCTTTATATTTTCATTAATTAAATCTGCTGCAATTTCATTTTTTTCAATAGCATATAACGAACCGTTACTTAACTTCAAAGCTGCTTCTATTGAAACTGAGCCTGTTCCTGCTCCAATATCATAAACGATTGAATCGTTTTTAAGATTTAACTTACTAATTGAAATTGTTCTAATTTCACTTTTAGTCATAGGTGCTTTGCCAGTTATAAATTCTTCATCTTTAATAGATTTAAATCCAATATCTAAATCAAGTGCATTATCATTATGTATTATAATTACAGCAAGGCTCTCAAAATTCATATTTGCAATATTAGAAGCACTATCATTTAATATACGTTCATTATCATATGATAAGTTTTCTCCTACACTTACTTTTAAATGGCCTAGACCTTTATCTGTTAATATTTTACAAATTTTATTTGGCTTTAAATCTCCACCTGTAAGCATGAATATTTTTTTATTAAACATAACATTTGAAATTATATTTAATTCTCTGCCATGAGCACTTGTAAATTTAATATTATCCCAGGATAATTTTAACTTTGAGCAAAAATATTGGAGAGAACTTATGGCTGGTATATTTTCAATTGCTATTTCTATGTTTTGTGAAAGCATTTCAGTAAGTTTTTTAGAAAGGCTGTAAAATCCCGTGTCACCTGAAACTATTACTCCAAAATTTTCAAAATTATTGTTATTTATTATGTATTTATAAATTTCTTCAGACTGAGAGCTTTCAAATGTTTCTTTATTTAAGTTCGAAAAACTTTCGAGCATCCTCTTTGCACCAATTAAACAATCCGATTTATTAATCGCATCCATTGATTTTTTATGTATAAAATCTGTGTTCCCAATACCTATTCCAATTAAATAAACATTTTTCATAATTATATCCTTTTTGAAACATTTCTTATATTTGTTATTGTAACGCATTGCAATATGTTACTCGTTAGTTGCAATGAACTTGAAAAGTTCTTTTAATGTTAAACCCTTTTCATTTGGTTTTCGTATAACAAGACATTCTGCACCGGTTTTAATGCATGAGTTTACTTTTTCTTCAAATCCTCCAGAATTAGAACTTTCTTTTGTAACAACATATTTAGCTTTTGTCGAATTTATCATTGCAATATTTAATTCTTCACTAAAAGGTCCTTGCATACAAATAATATTTCTATTAAAATATCCTAGCTCAATGCTTCTTTTTAAAGAATCTTCCATTGGAAGAATTCTAACATAAATTCTTTCAGCATAATTATTAATTTTTGTATATTTATCAAGGGCTTTGCTACCAGTTGTTAATAAAATAGTTCCTACTTTATTTATTAAATACTCTACTACTTCCTCATCACTATCAAAATATTTACAATAATCATTTTTAATTGATTTCCTTATAACTCTAACATATTTTAAATTACATTCAGATGATGATGATATTATATTTTCAGATACTATTTTTGCAAATGGATGTGTCGCATCAACTACAAAATCATATTTTTTCTCAATAAAGAGATTTATCATTTCTTTCTTGTCTAGTCTTTTTTGATGGGTGTTTATATGTCTTAAATTTTTAACAAACTGCTCACCATATTCTGTAGCAACAAACAAATCTGCTTCTATATTATTTTCAGATAAAAATTCAGCTAATAAACGGCCTTCCGTTGTTCCGCCAAATATACAAATATGTAAAGCATTCATTTATTCTATACCTTTTCTAAATTCATGAGAGAATGTAGGATTATATAATTCACTTCTGTCATATTCATTGCCTAAAAAATTTCCAACTAGTATTAACGCTGTTTTGTTTATGTTGTTTTCTTTCATAACTATTGGGAGTGTTTCAATAGTACATTTAAATATTTTTTCATCTGGCCATGTTGCTTTATAAACTACAGCAACAGGAGTTTCAGGTTCATATCCACCAGCAATTAATTCTTTAGACAATTCTTCAGTTAGACCTGAACTTAAGAATAATACCATTGTAGCTTTATGTGCTGCAAAAGACTTTATGCTTTCTCTTTCAGGAACTGGTGTTCTGCCTTCCATACGTGTAATAATTACTGATTGGCTTATGTTTGGCAATGTGTATTCTGCACCTATTGATGCTGCTGCTCCGCAAAAAGAACTAACACCTGGTACAACTTCATATTTAATATTAAAAGTTTTCAAAATATCAATTTGTTCTCTAATTGCACCATATATGCTGGAATCACCTGTATGTAATCTAACAGTCATTTTGTTTTCTGATTCTGCTTTTTTAACAGCATCTATAACTTCTTCTAAAGTCATGTGTGCACTGTTGTATTTTTCGCAACCTTCTTTGCAATAATTTAAAAGTTCAGGATTTACTAATGATCCTGCATATATTACAACATCTGCCTCTGTTAAAAGTCTATGGCCTCTCATTGTTATTAAATCAACTGCTCCTGGTCCTGCTCCTACAAAATATAACATAATTATCTCCTTTAATTTAATATACCTTGATCATTTGAATAAATTATTAATTTAGTTTTTATTTTATTATCAACTCTTTTATTTATATAAAACTGAGCTCTTTCACTAACCTTTTTAAATACTTGCTTCTCTATATTTTCCCTTATTAATATTTCAATGGCTTGTTCAGTAGTTACACATGACAAAAGTTCTTTTATTACTTCATTACTTGCTCCATAAAGTGCTGCGTAACAAGATAAAACTTCCATTCTAAAATCTCCATTGTGGGAATGAGTATTCATCATACCACCTGCAACCTTTACCATTTTACCAATATGACCAACAATTAAAATTTCTTCATAGTTAAGTTCAACTGCCGCATCTAAAACTTCTCCTAAATAGTTGCTGAATTTCAAACTATTATCTCCACGTATTCCAAGAGTTTTATCTATAAATTTTTGTGCATAATTTCCAGGAAAAGCTAAAAGACTCTTATAACCTTTTTCCTTAATAACTCTCATTTCTACTTTCAAACTATCTACAAGTGCTTTCTCACTCATAGGTTCAACTATTCCGGTTGTGCCTATTATAGATATTCCACCAGTAATGCCTAAATGAGGATTAAAAGTTTTTTTAGCTATTTCTTCTCCATTAGGTACAGTAATAAGAACACTAACTCCACCATGATAATCATATTCATCACATATTCTTTGAACATTTTCAGCAATCATTTTTCTTGGTACAGAGTTTATAGCAGCATTCCCTACAGAACAATCTAAACCCCTTTGAGTTACTCTTCCTACACCTTTTCCGCCATCTATATTAATTGTTCCTGTGTCATCAAACTTAACATTAGCATAAATTAAAATACCATCCGTTACATCAGGGTCATCTCCACTATCTTTTTTTACACAGCAGCTTGAACCTTGACTGTCTATTTGAGGCTCTCCTATGTCAATTTTCAAGGTTTCACCGCCTGGTAATTTCACCAAAACATTCCATACAGTTTTTTGTAAAAATAGCATTTGAACTGCAGCTGTCGCAGCAGCTGTTGCACATGTTCCTGTAGTAAATCCGCATCTTAATTTCTTTCCATTCTTAATTATATATTCCTTCATAAGAACTCCTTTAAAATTAAAAAAATCTCCCAATTTCTTGGAAGATGCAATAATCCTATAAATATTTTCATATTATTAAATTATTTTAGATAATCCTCCCGAAAATCAACAAACATAATTTGACAGGTCTCCTGACTATCGGTTCATCTAATACTAACCTTCCCATGTTATAAACACAGTGGTATTTAAGTATTATCACCTTTCACAGTAGCGGGGGCTGTAACAGATTCAACTGTTTTCCCTATTAAAACGTAAGTTACCAAATCATTCATATTCTATTTACATTGAATTATATATTAAGCATTAAAAATTGTCAACAAACAAATAAACTTAACCCCCATTATCTTTCACTCCATATGGCTGAAAAAACTAATATTTTTCATTAATTTTTAGTTATTATAATATAAAACCCTCATAAGATTATATAAGATTATAATTTTAGGGGGACTTATGGAAAAGGTACTTAAAAGAGTAAATATAATATTTTTAATAGCCTTAATTATTATGTTATTGATGACTATATATGGATTCATTACAAGGACTACAGTTGCAACAATTGATGCTGCAGATGAAAATGTTGATAATAAAAAAATAAAAATATTATTAGACCCGGGGCATGGAGGAGTTGACCCAGGGGCATCCGGTGATTTAGATAAAGCAGAAGCTCCAATAAATTTAGAAATATCCACTAAGTTGATGAAGTTCTTAGAAGGCGGTGGATTTGAAGTTGAAATGACAAGATATGATGACCATGGATTATATGATGATAATGCTCCAACTATAAGAGCAAAAAAAAATGAAGATTTAAATAACAGAGTAAAAGTAATAAATGATTCAAATGCAGATTTAGTAATTTCTGTTCATCTTAATTCATTCCCTCAAAAACAATATTCTGGTGCTCATGTATTTTACAAAAAGAACTGTGAAAGCAGTAAAATAGCAGCAGAAATGTTGCAGGATAATTTAAAAGAAATATTAGATAAAAACAACAATAGAGTTCCACAAGCTAAAAAAGATATGAGAATTATGGATAATTCGAACAAACCAACAATTTTAATTGAATGTGGTTTTTTATCTAACCCTGAAGAAGAAAGAAAACTTATGACAGATGAATATCAAGAAAAAGTTGCTTGGGCTATTTATACTGGATTAATGAAATATTTCAATGAGCAATAGTATTATACTTTCTGATAGTTAAAGGCTTTATTAGAATGATGTTATTCTAATAAAGCCTTTTTAAAATTATCTATATATATCAAATATTATATTACTTATATTAAGTTAGTTATTAATATTCCCAATATTCCGGCGACACCTACACAGTAAAATACATTAACTTTAAACTTCCACAATGCTACAAACCCGGCAATTGCTATTAAAATTGTCCAAATATCAATCAACCCATTTGGGATCAAAAATAGTATTGATGCTAATATTGTACCAATTACTGCTGCATTAATCCCTTTTAAGAATGCCTTAACCCAAGGTATACTTTTTACCTTTTTAAGATATGGAGCTGCAATTAATATAAAAATAAAAGAAGGCAGAAAAATTGCAAATGCTGCAAAAAAAGCACCTAAAAATCCATATACCTTATACCCTATAAATGCTGAAGTGATTACTACAGGTCCAGGTGTAATCTGACCGAATGAAATTCCAGTTAAAAATTCCTGTTGAGTCATCCATCCTAATTTATAAACAACTTCTTGCTCAATGAATGGAATAATTACTAACCCTCCACCATATATAAATGATCCAACTTTTACAAAAAAACCAAATAATTTAAGTAAAATAGAATCTGCTGCAAACAATGGAACAGCTACCATATAACTCTTTTTTATATTTGATCTTTTATAATAAAACAATACTCCTAATATACCTCCAGCTAATAAAACAAGGATCATATTAACTTTTAAGAAATAAACTGTAATAGTGCTAGCAATAAAAATTAAAATACTTTTTACATCATCAATGGATTTCTTTCCCATCTTGTATAGTGAAGTACTAATCAAAGCTATCACTAATGCATTTACGCCATATAATATTCCATTAACTTGTGGTATTGCACCATAGTTGAAGTATAAATAACTTAATAAAGTTATTATTATAAAAGATGGAAAAATAAAAGATACACCAGCTAAAATTCCTCCAGCTACTCCACCCCTCATATATCCCATATATATCCCTAATTGTGTGGATGCCGGTCCAGGTAATATATTACATACTGCTAAACCATCTAAGTATTCTTCTTTTGTAGCCCACTTTCTCTTCTCAATCAATTCTTCATCCATCATTGCAATATGTGCCATAGGTCCACCAAACCCAAGTAATCCTATTTTTAAAAAATATGAAATAATTTCTCTCATTAAATACCTCTCTTGATAACCTTTTCTTAATATACCTAGTTTAATCTCTAAATATGATAAAATTAATATAATGGGCACATTAAAGAACTGCAAAATTTTATTTCACTGTTTTCTAATGTACCCATATATTTTATAATTTATCACTTATTCTTATTCTGTAGCTAATTTACAGGTGTTTTTAAAAGCAAATCACCTAAATCATCATATTTTATTTCCATTTCCAGATGATCACCCAATACATGTGGCAATTCGATGCTAACTACTAAAGAATCCTTTGTAAAATAAAACTTTGTTGTTTTTTTATTTAAACTTTCTATTAAACTATTGTTGTCAAAATTATGCAATGCATCAATTAGTGCTCCTTCTGATTCTAGGTTCAAAGAATTACTATAAGCTACATATTTACCAGCATTAAATTTTTCAATAAATTTATCATTTATAGTCACAACATCAATTAATTTAAGTAGTTGTTCATTTTCTAAATCTATATTAGCAGTATTGAACTCATTGATTGGATAAGCTGCGCCTTTCATAGCTGACAATCCTATGTATTGAATGCTTAGTATGTCTTCTCCTTGGTACTTTATTTCGTAATCCATCTCTAAATTTAAGTCACTTATGCCATCTTTATAATTTTCTAAAACTTCCAAAGCTTGAGATTTTATCATCTCATTTATTCGTATTTGTTTTTCATTATCATTTAAATTACTTATTTGAGGATAATTTATTATTATATTATTGTCAGTATAGTTTTCTTTTGTAATTTCATACACCTCCTTTTCAGGTGTGTTATTTTCATTAACATCGTTTTGATTTTCGCACCCACTAATCGCGAAGATAAGCAATAAAATTAAAATCATTATAATCTTTTTCATTTTATATTACTCCTTTCGTTATACTAAAAAATTTATCATAGATAAAACAATCATTTCATTAAATTATTATACCACTATTTTTCAGATATTGCATTAACATTATATTGATCACACAGCTAATAATAATGCAAATAAGAACCTCACCCATCAACGCAATCAAAGATCGCTGATGGGTCCTGGAAACCTTGTTGTATTCACAATAAAAATAGCCGACATAATTGCCGACTCATTGGTTATTTTTATATTGACTTTATATTTTATTTATGTTATATTGTAAATTGGCGCTAATTACAATTATAACATAATACCATCTATTATTACTTTATTATCATATCACAACATTTATAATTTGTCAATAGTTTTTTACGCCAAATGATAAAAATTTGAGGTGATTGTTTGAGCTTTGAACTAAGTATTTTTTCAACTTCAATTATACAAAAGCAAGCAGTAAATGAAATTATAAAATGCAATGATTTTACGTTTAATTATGGACTTGTTTTAACTAACCAACAAGCAATTGAATTGGTAGAAACGCGTTCTTTTGTTTTGAAAGAAAATGGACGCATAGAATTTGGAGGAGGAGTTATTGATAAAATCATCAAAGAATTTTGTGATTCCCCATATATTTCAATGCACAACTATTCAGAAATTTTGAACGAGTTGATTGAGATATTTTATTATTACAAAAATGAAACGCTTGACTTAATATGTGATGACGATTTAATTAAATTTATGAAAAATTCATTTGACGGAATTTGTCAAGGCTCTCTTGAATTACTATCAGGACGAGAACTTGATAAACTGGCTAGTAATTTACGATATGGATATGATCCAGATTTTTCGGAAGATGATAGTTCAGAAGAAGATGAGGAGGATGAATATGAATAGTATTGAAAAAATTAGTTTTATAGACAGAAGTAAATTAAACGAAAAATTTTATTTTCAATCTTTACTTGAAGAAGCATACCGCTGCAATTTACTGTGTGAAGCAGAAATTAAAAAAATACAATTTGAGTGTCTTGAACTTTTAGCTTATAAAGTAGAGCGTTACAACCAAGGTGACAGTAGTTCTATTCGTATAGAAGATGCTGAAAATATTATGATTTCAAATTTATACACCATAGGAATTTGGCTGAAATCATTTCAAAGTGTTGATGATGCAATTAAAGAATTAAAAGGAACAAAAATAAGAGATATTTATAATTATGGCAGGAACAAAATTGATACCCTATTAAGATCCACAAATCATATACACAAAATGGTAATTCAAAACATGATTCATACAGAAAACCACACTTATAGTTCTACAGTTATAGATGGTATTAAAGGTTTTTTCAAATTATATAATCCTGATTTTGAAGCACAGGAAATTCACATTACGGCAGATTATCCCCTGTGTAATCAAGTTGAAAATTTAGCAGGTATTGAGTTTATACAAAAATATTTAGAATGCATATATTACGAAAATGTGTTTTGTAGTCATTTTTCAACTGATAATATCCATCATATGCTTTGTGGTTATGATATAGGATATAAGGATTTGGTTATTAATATATTTGAACAAGTATTAACTACAGCAATTGGTTGTAACCTTGCTGGTATTGATGCCGTTAATTTGAATATTTCCGAAGATCAAATAAATATTTTATATGATTTATTATACAATAAATCTAAAGAAGATATTGAAGAAATTATTTTAAAAGCAAATGAAAATCTCCAAGAAGAGCTATCTATTAATAGCATTCCTCTTAAACAGTATATGAAAAAGAGTTTGTCTTCAATAATATCGGTTGTATGTCATGCTGTAAAAGCAAATACACTTGAAAAAGTTTTTATTGCACAAAAATATCCCGAATTGAATCCTAAGCTTAATTTTTCTTTTGGTGATAAAATGGATGACAAACTATACCGTATTACAATCGAAGAAATCATGCAGTGCCGTTTTTTATCAGATAAAATTTCAATTATAAAAAATAGTATCCATTCACTTGCTGATTTAGAAGAATTATTTTTTGATGCAGAATTATCTGTTGATGAAATCACAGAAGTTTTTAAAGAACTAGAATTAATAGAACTTTCTGCATTAGCTAAACATCATCCATTTAAACCTGATATAGAAGCAGTATATTTAAGTGAAGCAGAACAAGAATTTCGTCTTTGCTTACATAATTTCATTACAAATTTGCCCTTTGCAAAGAAAAATCGGATCTTAAATACCATTACTATGCTTGATGATAATAATAAAGAAATATAAGAAATTTATAAAAATTTTAAAGGAATTCAAAACACTTAATTATATGCATTATCTCAATAAGACAATCATATAAAGAGAGGTATTCAAAGACTACCTCTCTATTAGCTAAATTTCTTATTGAATTTTATATATATTCATTATAATATCAGTCTTGTTAGCTGTATTATCAGCATATGCTGCAATCCATAACTCATCATCTATAGAATAAAGATAAAAGTAGTTAATATAATTATTTTTTTCATAGCTACCTAATTTCCCTTTACAATATTTTTATTATATTTTTTGACAATGAGGACAATAATAAATGCTACCACCAAGGTAAGCTTCTTTTATTATTGTACTGCCACAAATTGCACATTGTTTATTAACCGTATTTTTACTAAGCTTAGTTATGTAACCTCCAAAGTTACCAAATAAATCTTTTTCTGTATCCCTGCCACCATATGTTACTATTTCTTTTAGAGTGGTTTTTATAGAATTATATAACAAACTTTTATCATTTTCAGTAAAAGAGCCTACCTTTTTCTTTGGATGAATTTTAGCATTAAATAAAATATCTTGTAATGTTCCATTGCCGAGCCCAGGTATTCTTTGATATGTTGCTAGTAAAGCTTTGGCACTTAATTTTTCTGCCCCTGGTGAAGAATATATTCCATTAAAATATTCTATATTAAATTCTTCTGAAATAGGAGATATTCTTTTTTTAGCATTTAAATAATATGAATTATCAACCTCGCCCTTATTAAAGCACCATAATCCACCGTACATTTGAACAGATGCACTCATAGCTGATGAGTCTTCAAATTCTAGCATTAGTTGATGCTTTTGAGGTCTTTTTCCTTTCTCGCCATGATATCTTAAATTTACTCCATCACAAAATAATAAAACAACACCTTCAACTGTAATTTCTACAAATCCACCTACAGCTTGAGCAACATCAATTACTTTTCCTTCTAGCATATTATTATAGTCTTGTAGATTTTCATTTAACCATGCAAACTTATGAGGAGACTTTGCTGTTAAAACATTTATAATTCTTTTACCTGAAATCATTTCATTAATCTGATTTGATAATACTGTTGCTTCTGGTAATTCAATCATTTTATCTACACCTCCAAATTAGAAATATTTCACGCATAACCATATGAAATTTCCTTTTATTAATATTCTCTATTTACAATGTGAACAATATCATGTTGTTTTTAACCATCAACAATTTGTTATCATGAATAATTATTGCTCCAACGCGATAATTAAATTTGCCTTCTTCTGTTTTAAATGTACAATCCATAAAACGTTATCCTTCCACTGCTTATATTAATTTATATCACTATTTTCTTATATTTATATTATAATTCAAGTTCCATTTTCAAATCTGACCCCATATATTTATTGTTCAAAAGTGGAATTTCTTTAAAGCCATACTTTTTATATAATGCAATAGCAGAAATTAATAAGTTATTTGTATAAAGTACAATCTTAGTTGCATTATTGGATTTTACAACATTCAAGCACTTCTCCATTAACTTGTTGCTTATTTTTAAGCCTTTATAATTTTCAGTAACAGCAAGTTTTGCTAATTCAAAAGTATTTTCATCAACTTTTATTAAAGATACTGTACCAATTATTTCATCATCATATTTAGCAAAAAAGATAAAGCCGCCATTATCTAAAACAACTTCTTTGGGATTGCTTAAAATTTTTATATCCTCTGGTTCTACATATAAATACTTTTCAAGCCATTCATAAGAAAGCCTCTGTAAATCTTTTTTATATTTTTCTTCATAATCAATTATCTCTATCTCATTCATATAATACACCTCATTTTTAAGTTTATTACCGTAAACATAAACCATCTTCTTACACTGTAGAATACTAACGAGTTCATCCATAATTAATAAATCTGTAGGAAATGCAAGTTTTATACTTTTAACTCTTCTGGATTCATTTTTCACCTTCCATTTTTTATATATCAGATGGAGTTTTTTTATTAAGTTAATCATACTATACTGTTGTGAAAAAATAAAGGGACAATTAGAGAATTTATTAGATTATTAATCTTTGTCGCAAAATACTCCTATTTGAATATAGTGATATATGTAATAAAAATTTTAAAATATAAACAGAGGGAAGTGCTTTAAATTTGTACAATTGGGATTTTCCATATTCAAAATACAATTATATAAACAGATGTAATACCTTGCCAGAAGAAGAAAATGCAATTGAGTTAGGATTTTTAGATGTCATAGTATTTAATCAATTTGGAGTACCAATAGAAGACGCAGTAATTACAATATATATATTAGATAGATTTAGTGGTGAGGCTCCAATTCAAATTGGTGTGACAGATGCAGAGGGTAAGTCTCCACATTTTACAGTACCAACATCATATAACTTAAGTAATATACTAGGACAGGATTTTTATTTTACAACCTATAATATAAGAGTAGATGCTATAGGATATTATTCAGCACAGACAAACAATGTGCGCTTTTATCCTGAAATAACATCTATATTAACTTATACTTTGAATCCTATACCAATAAAAATACCTGGGTTGAACCTTGAACAAAGAATTACTCTGCCACCATCTAAGTTTCAGCAGTAATATATATAAATTTCCACGTTTAGTCAACTATGCCGTAATGAAATTAATAAATAAATTAACTTTTTCGCAACATACTATTATTATGCAGCAAGATTGGTTAAGGAGACAGTTCTTTTTAAATGATAATTTATAGTCAGTCAAAACGAACCGTCCCCATTGATTACATCATCAATCTCTTTATTCCTCAAAAGTATTATTTGGCATTCTTTCGTATTTCTTTATCCACCAATTCCTGAATTCTTCCAAATGAAATCTCTTTATTCTCACCACTTAAAGTTAAGAAACTCTTTGATAGATCTTCAACTGTAGGCTCTAAAATTTTCATGAATTGATTATAAGCAAAAGTATATTTCGGATCATTCTCGTCTTGTCCAAAAACAGAATTTATTAGTTGTTCAATCATTTGGTCCATACCCCATAGTTTTAAGTGAAGTAATTCATGTATTACTAATCCCTCTAAATTAGTTTGCTTAGGATTATTGTTATTTATCATTAATATCGCTTTTTTATCATCCATATCAATCTTAATATCACCAGTCTTACGCCACTCTTCATTAATCATTTCATACTTTATATCCCAATCTCTTAACCTTAAAATTTCTTGCCATTTTCTCAAATAATCTTCTATTAATTTTTCATCAAATTTCATTTCAATATCCCTCCATATACAAATTTTACTCTATGATATTAAGTTCATCAAATTTTTCTCCATCTATCTGTGAAGCATTTCTCTAAAAAGTCCTTTTTATTTAGGTAATCCTTTAAAACATCTCTCATATATTCTGGGTTATATCTTTCATTGAAGCCATTTGACAGACTTGGATAACCAGTTCCTCTTCTTAGATAATCAGATGTTGCTACTCTATATGTCTTCTCGTCCTCCATCTCACAATTATTAATCTTAATGCTTAGTATTTCTTTCCCGTTATGCTCAATAAATGCATTTGATATGTGCAATCTACCAAGATACTTTCCTCTAAATCCTGAACCTTTTCCATCCTGTAGACAAACCTCTGATTGAAGAGAAAGCTGTAAAGCTTCCTTTATATATTTGCCCTTAATTTCCATGTAAGTGGGATTTAATGGTGAAGGGCTAATTTCTAAAAGCTTTTTATAAGAAACATCGCCCTTTCTAATGCCTCCGATTATCACTCCGCTGTTAATTATACTCATATCACAAGATACTACATCCACCAATGCATCTGCCAAAAGGTTTGTAATTGGATTTTCTTCCACAATATCATGCCATATATGGCAATCAATTTTAAAAATGGGTTGACTTAATTCTACTATTGAGATTTCCTTCTGATTGTAAAGCTCTTCAATAATTTCACTATCTTCTGCTATATCATCAACATTAATATTTTCTCCATGAAAACCAATAATTTTTTTATCTTTTATTTCAATGTCAAGAACTCCAAGATGCTCTCCATAATTTCCGGATTGGTGAATTATTGTTCTATTTATTACTTCAGCTTTATCCATTAACGTATGACTGTGCCCTCCAACAATTATGTCTAAGCCCTTTATTGTTTCAGCTAATTCAAAGTCATGACTTATACCTAAATGGCTTAAAACTATGCAGATGTTATAATTTCCATTATTTACTTTAAGTTCTTTATTTATTTCCTCAATAGGATTAGTTGCATACATATTACTTAATGAAAAAAACTCATTAAAAAGAGGTGTTATTCCTATAATAAGAAATTTAACACCTACTCTATCAATTATGATACTTCTCCTCAATCCCTCAATTGTGCTCATATCACTCTTATATAAATTACAAGAAACAAATGGAATTAAATTTGTAGAAGTCATTGACTCAATAATGTCTATACCCTCAAATCCTTCATTATTTCCAATAGTAATAGCATCATATCCTGCAATATTAAGAAGTTTGCAGCCTGCTCTTCCTTTTGTCCCTTGAAGCTCTAATCTCATAAAATCATTAAAATCTCCTGCATCTAAAATCAGAGTATTTTCATCCTTAAGCTCTTTTATTTTAGTTGCAATTTTTGAAAAATTTTCAAATCTACTGTGAACATCATTAGTATGTAATATTCTAATATTCATTTTTGACCCCCAGACACATATTGAATTAAGTTTAATTCCAACCATCTATAAATTTGCTTATTTTTTTAAAAATTAAATTGCTACTTTTTTATTTCATAAAACCCATTATTAGGTATTATCGTTAGTTTCGTATTTGCTAATATTTTTTGACTTTCACTGTCAATAACTTCTAACCTTATATCGAATGGGATTTTTATCTCTGTTACTTTATCATTTTCGATAGCGCTCCAAATTACTGCCTCTCCTTGGTTATTTACTTCATTTCCTGCCCCAATAAACTCTCCTTCAGTTGTTGTCCAATGATATATTAATTTTGAAAATGACTTTTCAGATTTAAAATTAGGTGTCATGGTAATCCCTTGAACTGATGACATAGCTGGAGTATATGAATTTATGTCAGTATTTATTGTAACTGTATCAATAGTTTTAGTACATCCTACTAGTAACATTAATATAAAACCTAGTATAAGAAAAAATCTTTTCATAACAATCCCCTTTAAAACTAAATTTTTAATATATTCATAATATTTTACTATTTTATATAAAAATGAACTCTACCTTATAATTTATAGTTGATTCTGTTACTTTATCTCTCTAATAATAAACAATGCATATACTACTACGGATATACCTGCTATTTTTAAAAAAGTAATAGGTTCATTAAATAAGACAATTCCGATTATTGTTGCAACAATTGGCTCTAGTGATGTTATTATTGATGCTTTGCTTGTTTCAAGATATGTCAAGCCTTTCGTGTATAATAAAAAGGGAAGCGCTGTAGAAATTATGCCAAGTACAATCGAATAATAAATTGCATTGGAGTTTGAAAATAGATTAATTATTTCTTTAATATTAATAAATGGAATTAACCCAATTACAGCAAAAATAAAGGTATAAAGTGTAACTGTAATTGAATCATATTTTCTAAGTGCATACATTCCAAATATGCTATAAAGGGCGTATCCAAGTCCTGCCCCTAAACCAGCTAAAATTCCTATAAACGTTATCTTATTTCCTGTTCCTTGCAAAGAAAGTGTGACTAAAATACAACCAATAAAAGTCATAATCAAAGATGCTATTTTTTTGGATGTCATTTTTTCTTTAAATAGTATTACTGATAAAATCACGACGATAGTTGGTGATGTATATAATAAAATTGCCGCTACAGATAATGAAGTTTTATCAATTGCTATAAAATAGCAACAGTTGAAAAATACAAGGCTCACCCATCCAGTTCCAACAAAATATTTAAAATCGCATAAGCTAATTTTAACAATCTTCCTATCCTTAATTAATATATAAATTATTAAACTTAAAGCTGCGCAAAAAGCACGTATAAAAACTATCTGTATAGTACCAAAACCAAATGAATTTAGCTTTTTAACAAATATACCAATTATTCCCCAACATACAGCAGCGCAAATAACATAATAATATGCCCTTCTTTTCATTATGTTTTCAATGCTTTCCTCATTCATAGAAGCCTCTTATTTAAGATTAATTTTTTCGTAACAAATATACCATTTCTTCGGGTTTTCTAAACTCAACTTATGCTCTCTAAAAGTCTGTTGTTTCCTTCCTTGTAATAAACATATAATTTGTGTTGTGCCCTTGTCATTGCAACATAAAGCAATTTCAAATCAAGTTCTTCTTCGTTGTAGACATCATCAATGTTTATAATTATGACTGCATCAAATTCAAGTCCTTTTGACAAATAGGACGGAACAATTACAATGGTGTTATCATATTGTTCTTCTTTTCCTTCAAGTAGTTTGATGTTTAGTTTTTTATTTTTCTTAAGTTCATTGTGGACAGATTTACTTTCTTTTGGAGTTTTACAAATTATTGCAATTGATTTATAGCCCTCTGAAATTAAATCACTAATTTTTTTATCTGCTTCATTTAATATTTCTTTTTTTGTTTTGAATTTAATCATGGAAGGTTTTTCTCCATGCCTTACAACTGGTTTTGCCAATATCAAATCATCATTTGGAATAAGTTTAATAACTTCATTCGCTAAATCCATAATTTCAATGGTTGTACGGTAGCTTTGTTCAAGCTTTAAATACTGACTGTTATCATGATCAAATATTTTATTTAAAACTAAGTTCCAGTTTTTAATGCTTCTATATGAGTGTATACCTTGAGATAAATCTCCAAGTATTGTGAAAAAGTCTGTATTAAATATTTTTTTAAGGGCATAAAATTGAAAAAGACTGAAATCCTGCGCTTCATCTATTACAACATACTTAATATTTACTTTGTCATCAAAACCCATGATTCTATGTTTTATATATAATAAAGGTGCCAAATCTTCAAGTTCAACCGTTTTACTATTCAAAATATCATTTGAATATTGACATATAAAAGATACAAATTCTTCATCTATTTTCCCAAGGCCAAAATTATTTAAATTTTCTTCATTTGCAATTATATCCTTGTAATATTCAAACAAGTCTCTTTTTACAAATTTGTTCATATAGTTTTTTACAGCTGATTTTGTATTTTTTTTAATTTTTTGTAATGCAGCATCTCTAATATTCAATATATCAACTATTGTAAGACGGCGTTCCTCGCTTTCAGGTTCATTGCGCCTTATAGTTTCAATTTTTTTATCATAAGAAAACTTAGCTTCATCATATATTCTGTTCTTATCTTTATCTAAACGAAATTTCAAATGTTTTTCAATTTGTTCAAATCTTTTGTATAATGGGAGGTGGCTGTAATCTCTTAATATCACATTTTTTATTTCTTTCACACTCATTAGAATGTGTCCTTCCAATGCAAAATCTTCCTTAGGAACGTAGTTTATTTCTATATTTTTAATGTATCTTGCCAAAATATTTTTAAATGTTAGAGAGCCTTTAAATGCTGATGATTTTATAATAAAAGAATTATTCCCATCATCATGTACTTCATTTTTATAATTAATGATAGATATTAATTTTTCTTCTGAATCTGTCAGCTTATATTTGTCACCAATTAATTCAAATGCATAATCAGCATAAGTTGTTTGAATAACGTTGTTTGCACCTAACTCTGGCAACACTCCAGATATGTAATTAAGGAATAAACGGTTAGGAGCTATTATCATAAACTGTTCGGGATAAAAAGATTTTTCATATGTGTAAATAAGATAAGCTATACGGTGTAGAGCTATGGTTGTTTTACCGCTTCCTGCTACTCCCTGTACAATTAATGGTTTTTTTATATCAGCTCGGATTATTGCATTTTGCTCTGATTGAATTGTTGATACAATATCCTTTAAGCGGTTGTCTTTGTTTTCTCCTAATGAAGCTTGCAAAAAAGTATCTGTAGCAGTAATGTCAACATCCATAATATCAATAAGCTTTTTATTTTCTATTGTGTATTGCCTTTTAAGAGAAAGTTCACCAGACATTGATTCGCCCAAAGCATTTTGATATACCACACTTCCTAATCTGCCGTCATAATAAACGCTAGCAAGTGGAGAACGCCAATCCAATATCATTGGAACATCCCAGTCTTCTCTTTGCAATGACATTTTGCCTATATAAAATTTTTCTATATTTGATTTACCTTCTTCTTGAAAGTCAATTCGTGCAAAATAAGGTTTCTCTTTAGCTTTTAAAAGCCTGTCATAATTATTTTCCAACTCGTCTAAAAGTCTAGTATGAAGCATAATTGAAACGTAACTTTGGCTACTTTCTGTAGGATCCAAGCTTAAATATGCATCTTTTATTTCCTTTTGATGCAAACTCTTGTTTCGTTCAGAGGATGAAATGACTTCTTCAACATACTCAACAGTTTCTTTTAGCCTTTTTTCTTCTATTTTGTAATCAGAATGATTTTTAAGTGACATAAATACTCCTTGTTTAAAACTATAATGCTAAAATAAAATATATTTTAACTAGTATTGCAAATAATAGTATATAAATTTTTTTAGCATATTTTTTATTAAGTTCATCATACTATAATGTCGGAGAAAATTAAAGGGATAGTTAAGAAAATATTTTAAAGATAAATATTTCAAACAATACCTAGATTTTTCTGATGTAAAATTTTTGTTAATCAACTTTTAGATTAAAGATGTATATGTAAAAACTATTTTGAAACACTACAATATAAAGAGGTGAAAATTATGAAAATGAAAATGAACAAATCATTAACTGGAAGTTTATTAATCGGTGTAGGTTTAAGTGCTGCAGCTGTTTATGCAGTTGCTCCAACAATAAAAAACTTAGCAAGCAATATGACAAATAAAAAAGAAATGTCAAATTATAATAACAACAATTCTTCTTTTGACAAAAATTCTATGCACTAACAATAAAACCCTGATTATCAGGGTTTTTTGTTAGTATGATTTATTTATAAACACATGAAATTAATCATAATTTTCTATTTAAAATTTATATCTGTGCTTTTCCTGTCATGTGCTCAATATTGATTTTAAAAACTTTAGTTGCACCTTTGGCTTTCTCTATATATTTTTCACCTTTTTCAACATAATCCTGAGAGTACTTTTTAATAATTTCTAACAATGCTTCATCTTTTTCATTATCAAAAACTTCCTCTGCCTTTCCAAACAAAATAACGCTTTTATAATTAGTATCAAATTTATCTGGAAGATTTTCAATATCACATGAAACACTAAATGACACTTTGTCGTTATTTTTCATGTTGTCCACTTTCTGCCCCTCTTTAGCAGAATGGATATAAATGCTGTCATTATAATAAACAAAATTAAGCGGTACAACATAAGGATATCCGTTTTCGCAAATAGTTGAAAGATATCCTGTTTCCCCTCTTTTCAATACATCAAAAGTTTCCTCAGCACTAAGTTGTTTATCTTTCCTTCTCATCTCTCTGAACATTTTTTTCTCCTTTTATGTAATTTTATAATTTTTATAAACTTTATCGAACCTAAACTATAAATTTCACTTATATTAATTTATTATTTTTTTTACTATAAATTGCACAATCTTTGGAAATGCCTTTAGAATTAGTTATCATGTTTTTAATTTCGCAGTCTTTTTTCATTCCTACTTTCTCCATAATTCTACCAGATGCCGGGTTGTCTAAATTATGAGTTGCACTAATTATATCAACTTTTAAATTATTAAATGCAAAGTTAACAACAGCTTCTAAAGCTTCTGTTCCATATCCATTATTCCACCAATTATATCCAATAGAATAGCCTACTTCACATTTGGATTCTTCAGAATTTAAGTTGTAAATGTCTATAAGACCAATCAATTCTCCACTTTCAATTATTTCCATTCCCCAAGAATAGAAGGATAAGTTATCATATTCATCAATGATTTCTTTAACCATTGCATACGTTTCTTCCACATCTAAATGTACACCTTTAACCAAATTATCAGTGACTCTTTCATCAGATTTAAGGTGTGTAAATATAGCATCGACATCATTAAAAGTTAACTTTCTTAATTTTAGCCTTTTTGTTTCAATTGTTATAGTACCTATTCCCATATAAAATTTCTCCTTGTTAATATTAAGCATACTAATATATTACAATTTTATAATACAAATGTAAATGTTTTTTTATCAAGAAGTAATTAGTACCCTAAATTCGAATAGATACCTCCTTTATTTCCATATTCTTGTGCTTTCTAAGTTTTAACAACAAGAATATCATTGCTGGAATGTAGATTATCGCTATAACTCCAAATGTTATAGAAAAGCCAACGTGTTCTGCTAACACTCCAAACAAAGGGAACACACATATCATAAATAAGCTAAAACATAAACTATCGAAGGACAAAATTGTTGCCCGGTGTTCTGATGGTATCCTTGTATTTATATAATCACTGAATATCGTAAAAGCCAATCCTCCTGTAACAGAAGTTAAAAGAAAAAACAATATCGAAAACTCCTTTACAATTGACAATCCTGCTAAAGCGAGAATATTTACCGTAGAGATAATTATTAAAGTTCCTTTTATTTTCAACCTTTTTTCGAATTGATAAGCATATTTTGAACTGACTGCTTCAATAAGACTGCCAAGTGCACATATCATAGCGATTTCAGTTTTTGAATAGCTTAAATCCGAAAAATACTGCTGACTGTAGAAAAATACTGTAGTCTGAAGACTACCTACTAAAGCAGAAAACATGATTATGTATAATACTATTTTTCTATCCTTAAGTACATTGATGCTTGTTATCAATTGATTTATGAATATCTTCTCTTTGAGGTTCAGTTTTTCTTCCTTGTTTTCTTCCTTGTTTTCTTTCTGTTCCTCACCCTTCTTTAATTTATTATTACCAATAGATGGTTCACTGAAATTGAAAGATATCAAGAGTGCTACTATTTGTATCACCGTTCCAAGTATATACGCATATAAGAACTGAATATCAGCTAAGATTCCACCTAATAGGACTGCTAACCCTTGTGCAATCGACATAATAAAAGCTAACTCTCCCCATATTTTTTTATATTTTTCTTCTTCTCCTAATTCTTTTAAGCTATCATAAACTAATGCTTCTGAGGCCCCTGAATTTAAATTCCTTGCTGCACATCCTAAAATAAAAGAAAGTGCAAATCCAATGAAGCTACTTGATGTAATCATAAGAATACATGATAATATATTAACCACTCTCCCAAGTACTACGCAGAACTTTCTTCCGTACAAATCCGCAAATGCGCCAGTAGGCAATTCCAATAGTAATCCAGTAATATGATAAATTGATTCAATCATTCCTATTTCAACCAAGGACATACCCTTAAAAGCCAAATACAGCACCCAGATTGCTGAAGTTAAATCTAATTGTAAGAAAAAATTATACACATAACTAATTGATATATTTTGTTTTAATTTTGCACTCATATCTTATTCCTCCAATGGTAATTATTATACTTTTATATTTTTACAAATAAAAATAAGCCCTCATTCTAATTCTCCTTCCCTCAATAACAAAAGGAAGTAAACAGTAAAAGGCTTATGGAAGAAAAGTATCCAAAATCAAAATAAAACACAAAAAAACTCAAGGTATAAACCTTGAGTCTAAAAATCTTAAATATTAGTAATTATGCAATAAAATTTTACATGCAATTAATCAGTATATTAAAAGAGATCGAATCATGGATTTATACAATCGTCTGTATTTATTCTAAAAATGGACACACTTCTCCCATCACAAACTAAAGTGCCATTTTTTGAAACAGAACTGCTGAATTTACATCGATTATTCAAAGTAATCTTAGCAGTATCAACTATATGAGTCATGATTAATCCTCCTTTTTTCTATTATTTAATTCTATTGTATAATAATTTCTAATATTTTACAACCCTTTTTATTTCTTTTTCTATTTTTTGTAAAATTATTGCGTGTAGTGCCTAAATCTTTAAATTTGACTTCCTTTATTTGCTGTGTTATTATTCTTTTAGTTAAAATAACAAGTTATGTAATTTAAAAAATTACTCTTAGTTATTTTATAAAAGGAAAAAGTAAATGGAGATAAGTAATGAAATTAACAGTAGAAATGTTTTTAATTATATGCCCAATGTTATTTTTTGCAGGTTTGATTGATGCAATTGGGGGTGGAGGAGGATTGATTTCCCTTCCGGCTTTTTTAATTGCAGGTTTGCCGCCTCACAATGCAATTGCAACTAATAAAATGTCATCATCTTGTGGAACTGCATTAGCGACTTATAGATTTGTTAAAAACAAATTAGTGAATTTTAAACTGGCGGTACCAGCTGTCATTGCAGCGATTATCGGAGCTTTTATAGGATCCCATTTATCGCTTATTGTTGATGAAAAATATATGCTTTGGGGAATGGTTATCGTTCTTCCGTTATCTGCTTTTTTTGTTTTGAATAAAAAACTATTCAATGATAACGGATCTGATGAAATTATATTGGACAAACGTACATATCAAACAGCAATTTTGGCTGCGTTTGTAATTGGAGGTTATGATGCCTTCTACGGACCAGGAGCAGGTACATTTCTTATAATCGCATTTTCAGTATTTGCCAAAATGAGTATTAAGACAGCAAATGCACAAGCAAAAGTAATTAATTTAACAACAAATATAACATCATTCATTGTATTTTTAATAAATGGAAAGGTAATTATTCTGCTTGGTTTAGCTGGAGCTGTTTGCAATATGATAGGAGGCTTTATTGGATCTGGATTAGTTATGAAAAATGGCAGTAAAATAGTAAAACCAAGTATTATATTGGTACTAGTATTATTGGCAATTAAAATAGTTGGACAATACTAATGTAGATTAAGAGAAAGAATAAGAAGAAGGAAGCTCTAAAAGCACGAAGCCACTACGTGGCAGCGCGCCAATCCAGCAAGCTTTATAACTTTATACGCTTATAATTTTATCTGCCCAATCTTTATAAAATGAAGCTTCATGGGAAACCAGGATTAAACCACCCTTCCATTTTATAAGTTCATTTTTTAATACTTCTTTTGTATCCACGTCAATATGATTCGTTGGTTCATCAAGAATTAAAAAATTTGAAGGTTTCATCATTAACATACAAAGTTTGACTTTTGATTGTTCTCCTCCACTTAAAGTAGAAACTGCCTGCATGGCATTTTTTTCTTTTAGTCCGCATTTTGCCAATTGCTTTCGAACTTCTTTTTGAGACAATTTTGGAAATCTGTTTGACACGATTTGTATTGGAGATATATTTGAATCTTTCCAGTTTATATCTTGCTCAAAGTATCCAAATTTTATATTGTCGGCAAACTTAAAATCTCCTGAGATTGCAGGAATTTGATTTATTATGGTTTTAAGCAAAGTTGATTTACCTATACCATTAAAACCTGTTATAACAACTTTTTGCTCAGATGTAATTTCAAAATTCATTTTAGGTAACAGTGGATAGTCGTATCCTATTTCTAAATTTTTTGCAACTAAAGCTTTCTGAGCTGTAACAGGCAAGGATGTAAAGCGAAAGTCAGGTTTCGATGTACTTCCAGGTGCAGTTAGTACTTCAATTTTATTTAGTTGCTTTTGACGACTTTTTGCCATGTTTGCAGTAGAAGCACGAGCCTTATTTTTAGAAATGTAATCTTCAATGTTTTTAATTTGCTTTTGTTGAGACTTGAACTCTCTTATATAATTTTCTTTTTTAATTCCTTTTAACTCCATAAACTTAGAAAAGCTTCCGTTGTATTTATTTATCATACCCGTTTCTATGTCACAAATGCAAGTTGTTATTTTATCTAGAAAATCATAATCATGAGAAATAACAATAAAAGCTCCTTCAAAAGCATTTAAATAATCAATTAACCACTCTACATGTTCCTTGTCAAGAAAGTTTGTAGGTTCGTCAACCAACAGAATATCTGGACTATCAAGCAAAAGCTTTGCCAAAATAACTCTTGCCCTTTGACCACCGCTTAAAACTTTAAGCTGATTATCCATTCCAAGTGCGGCAACCCCTAATCCATTAGCTACTTTTAATACTGTGCTTTCAATTTCATAAAAACCCTGATTTTCTAAAATACTTTGGTAATCAGAAACCTTTTTTAAAACTTCATCACTGACATCTACCGCCATATTTTCATATAAGTTATTAAGTTTCGATTCAACTTCATATAGTTTATAATATGCCGTCTTCAAATAATCAAATACAGTAATATTGTTGTCAATTTTAGCATGTTGATCAAGATAGCCTATTTTAACGTTCTTTTGCCATCTTATTTCACCTTTGTCCGGAATTACATCTCCAATAAGCGAATTTAAAAGAGTACTTTTTCCAGTACCGTTCTGACCTACAAGTCCCATATGTTCACCTTTAAAAAGTTCAAATGAAGCATCTGTATATAGCGTATTATCGCCAAACGAATGCGATATATTTATTACATCTACTAATCCCATAAATAACATCTCCTTATAAAATACATAAAAAAACAGAAGACACAACAATCCGCGCATGCCCTCTGCTCATATTAAAAGGCCAGGACTTACATTGTCATGGCCACATCTATTAAAATAAATTTGCGAGTAACAAAACAAAATCTAATAAAACTCTATCTCAAGAATTGTACAGTAAATGTCTTGTTTTGTCAAGTTTTCTAAAATATAAAATTATTCAAATAATACGTTCAATAGTCTTGTTTTTGTATACCGTCCTGCACTTTCAATTGTTTTTTTACTCAATATATTGTAATACCAACATCCACTTATAGGCATTGCATTGTTTTCCCTGCATATATCTGCCAAATAGGTTTGAATACTTCTGCCAACACCTTTATTTCTGAATTTTTCAATTGTAATCATACCACAAGCCCAATATTTCTTTTGAATTTTATTTGGTACAATAATCCCGTAACCAAGTGGTATTTCATTTTCCTTTAAGCAATATAAAAAGTATTTTCCTTTAATAAAATCATCTGTTGAAAATTCATCAAAAAAATCTCCTGTCAGGCTTCTTACAGTTTGCAATTCATCAGATAATACCTTAACTAAACTACTTCTAGAGTATTTTGGTTCATTTTTGTACTTGTGAAAGCTTACGCTAAACATATATGCTTGAATTTTTATATTCTTGTGATTGTCCATACACAATGATAAAAACAATTCATCGCAAGTTAGTACAAATGCTGAACTAACATGAAACTCCGTTAAAACTTCTTTAAAAATTTCCTGTGCATACAAATAACATTCTGGTTTTAAAAAGAATGAAGTAATTTTTACATCTCCTATTTCTTTAAAAAGTGTAAAGAATCCAGTCGACTCTTCATTTATAGATATATTATACCACTCTGCATTTAATATATGATTTTCTACAAAATCATCCATTACACCTGTTAAAGTATCTACATATTCAGTTATTAAACTTTCCATCTCTAAAACATTAGTTCTTAAATATCTATAATTCATTGTGTCCCCTCTCTTATTTTATTGTAGAAGTTCCCTAAGTTCTTAAGATAACGCATTAAATTCGTATAAAATCTGGATTGTCGTAGGTTATATTTTACAAATAATTTGTTTCATTTTGCGCTTATAAAGTTCTACTGTTTCATAATAATCCATAATAATTCCTTCATCTCTGACAAAATTTCCATAGCCTCTTGGCTCTCCTTTTAATCGAGGAAAAAGCTGAAAATGTAAATGATTCCTTTTACCGTCACATATTGTACACATGTATACTTTTTCTGCACCAATAATTTCTTTATGAAGTTTAATTATTACATTTGATATCTTTAATATATGTGTTCCTAATTCAAGGGGCATTTCAGAAATGTCTTCATAATGTTCCTTTGATACAATAATAGTCTGTCCAGTTGCTCTCGGATATTTTTCAAATTGACATCTTACTTTTTCATCCTCGTAAAAAATTAAACCTTCGTCAGGGAATATATCACCTGTAATAAAGTTATAACATCCGAAGCATATGCCTTTTTCTTGCAATTCTTTTATCTTTTCGAATCTTTGATATAATGCCATTTCTTCATTTTTTGACAATTGTTTAATGTACATTTTAACCCCAACCTTTACATCTGTAATAAAAACATACTTATAACAAGCATACTAATTGCCAATATATTGCTTCACTATTCTTTCATCAATATTTCTTGTTAAAGTATAAGTAAATCTTGAAAAATATCTATCCCAGAACCTTTGTGCATTAGGATTAGTTGTTCCATGTTCAACCCACAGGCGTTTATAATTTTCCTTTTTCAAAACATTACTTACATGTTGTAATAGTTCTTGTGCAATATTATTTCCACGATAAGTACTTTTCAAATATAAATCTCCAACATTTATTGTATATTTATCACTATTAGCAAAACAATTACCATCACAAGATGCATCAAGAACTCCGATAATTTCTCCCTCATCCATTGCAACAAATAATCTTGTGTTAATATCATTAATATATTCCCAATAAGCATCATCCGTAAACTCTTCTCCATAATAATACGTCGGACTTGCTTGTAAATGATTAGCTAGATCTCTCCATAATTTTAAAAGGCTTTCTTTATGTAATAACATATCATGTTTAGAAAATTCAAAACAATTTAAATTATTAATATTTGTATCACAAAATGGTGTATCAATGTTCTTGATTGCATCTGTACACAATATTCCGAATTGATTTAATACAAATGATGACAAAACCTCAATATCATGTGTATATATTTTTACCTCAAAACCTTTAACTTTTAATTTTAATAAATTTTCGGAAGCATGTTGAAATAATAGCGAAGCAATCTTTCCCCTGTCAATGCCTTTCTTTATTCCATATCCATATATGGGAGAATAAACTTTTTTATATCCTTTATAATCTTCATATCCACTTAATCTGAATGCCATATATCCCAGCAACTCATTATTTTCAAATGCCATTACTCCTAAACCATAACTAAATAATTCATTAATACTTTTATTAATCTCAGTTTCATATTTGTTATTGAATAAGGAACTAACATTTTGTTGCTCACTTAGATAATTATCAACTGCTAATTTAATCGCAGCATCAATATAATTTATATCAATAGTTTTTATATTCATATCTTTCTCCTAAACGAATTGCCCTTATTTCACAGTTTCTTGAACCATTCTTCTACCATTATCCTGTTTTAATAAATTTTCCACAGCTTGGACAATGTAATTTTTTAGATCCAAATATTATATCTGTAAAAAATGTAGCCCATGCAACTAAATACAAATAAATATTCCAGTTATTTTTATATATTAAAAAACTTAATCCGATTCCAAATAAAGTTGAGTAAATTATATTCCTTTTAAATGCAATGCCCACAACTCCCATTAGCCCATTATAACCACATTCTAAACAACTACATTTATAATGCTTTTTATATCTTTTCAAAATTTCTTGCTGTTTTTCTTCACTATTCAAATTCATCAGAATCACCATCCTTTTATTATCTTTTAAATAACTCAGCACCCTTTATATTTTTAATTATTTAACATCCATAAATTACCTAATTCTACTATTTAATATGTAATTAGTCAATCGTTTTCATAAAATCATATTTAAAGGCACCTCTGAAAATTCAGAAGTGCGCAATATATCGTACAAAAAGAAGAAATTAGTGCTTATAAAATCATATTAATGAACAATATTACTTCTGAGTTGTCAATTTTAAAATCTTTCATGATATCATTCATCTAACTTTCTTTTTTATAAAATTATAGCATTAGCAAATTTATTCATAATCTAAATTATTCCTATTTTACCAATATGATATAGATGTTATAAATCAATTATTTTATTGCTTAACATATTTTCCAATAATTCTATATCACTAGTTGTTAAAATAATTATTTCATGGATAGATTTAGTCTTAGTAAATATAAATTCACATGTTTTTATTGACATATTAAAATGCAAAATGTATAATAATAGATATTAACAGAATGCATTCTGCAAACGTTAACTATTTGATTTGAAAGGAGTTTGTCATGAAAAAATGTTATATGATTATTTGTGGTAAGTTATTTGATGGAAAAAGTGATAAGTTATTTAACAACATGGAAATTTTGATAGAAGGAAAATTCATCAAAGAAGTCGGTAAAAATCTCAGCAAGCCTGAAAATACTGAAATTATTGATTTGTCTCATTTAACTGTAACCCCTGGAATGATTGATGCACATGTACATTCTGACATTTTAGATTGGAAACAAATGGCATCTATTTTTGGTCATTCTTCAGAATGGTTTACTTTATCTCATTTACATACTGCGCAAAGAACTCTAGAAAGAGGTTTCACAACTATCAGGACATTTAATTCAAGTGTCGAAGGATTTGGTTTAATAGATGTAAAAAAAATGATAGATTTAGGTTATTTTCCAGGATCAAGAATGATTGTTGCTGGACATGTATTAGGTACAACGGGTAGCCACGGTGACCTTACTCAAAACCTATCTGGAAATCCAAAGCTTGCAGATGCTGCAATGAACATAGGTATGGGAAATGGTCCTGAGTACTTCAGAGAAGCAGTTCGAAGAGAAATTAAATTTGGCAGCGATTTTATTAAAATAATGCTTTCAGGCGGCTTTTTTACTCCTAACGACTCTCCTCTCGACCAACAATTATCAGATGAAGAATTATATGCAATAATAAGCACAGCACGAAACCTAGGAAAATCTATAACAGCTCATGTTTATCATCCTCCTCTAATGCAGAAATTGGTTAAATTCGGTATAACGGGTATTGAACATGGTTCTATGATGGATGAAGAAACTGCAAATATGATTGAAAAGGCAGGAATTTATGTAGTGCCTACATTTTTGCCTTATGATGAAATAATTAGACTTGATGAAAATAATTTAGCGAAAAAACCTGCAGAATTCCAGGCAAAATTAAGAAAATACAGTGAAAAATTGAAATCTGGCAGAGAAGTATTAATTAACAGTAAAATTAAATTAGGATATGGAACAGATTTAGTTGTAGTTCATCAATGTTATGAAAGCTGGTACGAATATGATTCATGGATTAAATCTGGATTAGACCCATTTAGAGCGTTAAAGGCAGCAACATCCATTAATGCTGAAATACTTGAGCGTGAAAATTACATCGGCTCTATTGAACCTGGAAAATATGCAGATATATCTGCATGGTCAAAAGATTTGCTCACACAAAGCGATGCATTGTCAGAATGCGCTTTCGTTATGAAAGAAGGAAAAATTTATCCTGCTTTACACAGTCAGTATTAATTTATATCATTTATTTTAAAAAATTAGTAATCTGCAATAAAATGAAATGAAAAATTAAAATTCTTTATAAAGTAGAGAATGCATCAATTAAGCAATCTCTACTTTTATAATTATACTAAATTATGTGTAGTACATAAAAATTATCTACATTTCATATTCTTTATCTACAATTCCCTTTAAAAATAAATCAATGATAGAGGAACTCATTTCTTTAAAATCATATGTATTTCTATTGATGCTCCAATCTACTACAATTCCTCTAATTATAATAGTAATACTATTCAATATCACATTTTCATCAAGCTCACTTTTGATAAACCCTTCTGCTTTAGCTTTTCTTATTAGAAATAAGATAATTTTGAAATATTCCCTATGCATATCAGTCATCATTAAAGCTATTCCTTCTTCTTTCATCATATAAAGATAGGCAATTCTGACAAATTCATCACCAGCTGCGCATATCACTTCTATTATATAAATAATAATATCCTTAATTTTCTCAATATAATTTTTATTACTATATTCCTGACTTGTAACCATTTTATTAAAAAAGCACTCGTATTCATTATCTAACAACTTCATGGAGTATATAATTATTTCTTCTTTGTTTTTAAAGTGATGGTAAAAACCTCCTATGGAAGAGTCTGCTTTTTTTGCAATTTCTTCAATAGAAGTATTGTAATAACCCTTCTCTTTAAATAATTCTATGGAAAAATTTTTGATTCTTAATTTTGTTTCCTCTGCTTGTTTTTCCCTATCTGATTTTTCTCTTTGCATATTTATTATTTCCTTCTTATATATAAGATTATTTAATTATATAATATATGTAAATTAATGTAAGTCTCCATCTGTTCCACTCCTGATATATTACCAAATTGATTTAATGTATGCCCCGTAAAATCTTATCGCTCTAGTTTTAATATATCCATATATATTTCATCGTAAAAATTACCTTTTAAATAATAGGATTCTCTTCTTCTCCCTATTTCCTTAAATCCAACTTTTTTATAACAATTAATTGCTCTTTCATTGAATGAAAAAACTTTTAGCATTATATTATTTAAATTTAAATAATTAAAACTAAAATCTAATAAAAGATTAAGTACTTCTTCTCCATATCCTTTATTACGATTTTCTTCATCACCAATAAATAATCCGACTTCAGCACACTGCCTTATTTGATCAATCCCCTGAATTCCACAATTGCCTAATAATTTGTCATCTTCCAAACTAACTATAGCGAACTGGTATTGATTGGAATTATGTATAATCCATTCTTTTTCACTTCCAACAGATGTAATTCTATATGAACTTCCCACCCCGTCAGTTACACTTAGATCATTAAGCCACTTAACATAAGTTTCTGCATCTTCAACATTCATTGGCGATAAATAAATTCGTTTACCTACCATCTTTTTAAAATACTTCATTTTTCATACCTCCTCCAAATTTAACAAAAAAGATTAGTTAAAAACATTATGCAACTGTGCATTAAGTCAATAAAATTTATAGCATTCAAATTTCATTACTTTCCTACAAGTTGTTTTTAAAGCCAATTTATAATACAAATAATCTATAGTAATGAGTAGTTTGTGCAATATTAAATCCGAGGCTTTGATATAAGTTTAATGCTCTTGTATTCCAGTCTATTGCAGCTAATGAAATACAGTTACTGCCATTTTTTATAGCTTGATTAATTGCAAATTGCACTATTTTCTTTCCATACCCCTTACCTTGATATGACGGTAAAACAAATAGATCATCTAATAATCCGTTATTATTAACAATTATAGATGCAATTAGCTTTTCATTATCTAATAGCAAAAAAAGTTTGTCTTTATTATCTAGAAATTCTTTTCTTTTTTCTTCATTTAACTCACAACATAAATAAGGTTGAAAATCATTTGTCTTTCTTAGTTCATAAAAACTTGTTCGCAATCCTTCTGCATATTGTTCAAAATATTTGTCTTCATAGAGTACAAACTTCAAATCAGATTTAGGCTGTTCTGAGCCATGATAATGTAATTCAAGCTCTACATACCACTTTTCATATCCTAACTTTTTATAAAAAATAGTTGCATCGTCCTTATCCACCTTTATTCTTGTACTGATAAATTTAAGATTGATGTCATTTATGTTCTTTATTATTTCATTGTATAACAAAGTCCCAATACCTTTTCTTCTTAAACTCGGAACTACATAAGTATATATATCTGCTTTATTTTTATTCTCGCCCCATAATCGAAAGGTACTAAATCCTATAATTCCTGCTTCATTATCATCAAATACAATTATTTTATTACTATTGTCAGTTATAAAATTAATATCTTTTTCGTCAGCAATAATTCCTTGTCTTATTATATTAACTAATTGCATTTTGTCTTTTAAATTATATTCTCTAATCATTTTACTCTCCTATAAATAAATTTACTTTACTTAAACCATTATATTTGCTCTAACTCTCCAAAGCTAATCTAACAAAACACTGTTGCGAACAATTAAAATTGGATTATTTTCATAATAAAACAACATCACATTGTGTTCTCTTTCAACACCTAGTTCATCCTTATTTAATGAAGTAGTTTGTAAAAAAACGTTCACACTACCTGTTTCATCAATTAGTTTAGCTCTTAAATATTTGTCTTTATTAGGTTTTATATATCTACAGTAAAATTTCTTTTCATTTGAAATAAAAAAATTATACCACTCTAAGACCGGTTAAAGCCGGTGACCCTTGGCAGTTACTTTTTTATATAATCAATAGCCAACATATCTGATATTGATTCAATCGGTATTTCAAACTTCAGCGGTCCTGAAGCTCCGATTGTCAATGCATATTTTGGATAAAAAACCACAAGATAATTTTCTGTAAGATAAAAATTACTCGGGTCAAAGTTACGGATACTTTCATAACCATCACCGGAATAAGCGTAATCAAATGAAAAAGCGCTGCCGGAATCGGATCGCGAATTGTCATTAATTATTTCCGTAATTTCTTCAGAAACAAAATTATATATGAAATTCATATATTCATCTTTACTAGTCTTAAATATGTCTGAAAGGCTCAATTTCTTTCCTGTATTTAAATTGAA
>Ga0074193_1001061_pt1 | contig 37684 bp, 26 predicted proteins | sample EPASupsiteHSE605_FD_64523 | JGI IMG/M metagenome (GOLD analysis project Ga0074193, IMG submission 64523) | Bioremediated contaminated groundwater from EPA Superfund site, New Mexico - Sample HSE6-05 | ecosystem: Environmental > Aquatic > Deep subsurface > Groundwater > Contaminated ... | reverse complement strand
TCTGTTAATAAAATATTCTCCGGCTTGATATCTAAATGCGCGATCCCTTTAGAATGCAAATAGTCAATTGCCAGCAGAAGTTGATGAAAAAGCTTCTTAACAAAGCCCATACGGTATAAATTGCCATCGCCAATCACAGCAAACAAGTCCCCTTTCGAGCAGTAGTCCATAATCACATAAATATAGTCTGATGTGTAAATAATCTCGTGAATTGAAACTATATTAGGATGATCCAAGTATTGATGAACCCTCAGCTCTTGCTCAAAATTGCCAATTAAATTCTTTTCATGGAGACTCTTCCTGGGAACAATCTTACAAGCAAAATACTTGTTCTCTCGCTTATCAAACACTTTTACCACCACACTAGTCGCACCGTGCCCAATAACCCCTTCCGTTCGATAAACTCCCACACTTGGCGGAATGGAGTATTCAAGGGTGCTTGTGTCCATGTAAAAGGTCAATCGACCTGGATTATCTCAAATTTGTGAGAGTCGGCGGTTCTAGATTTTTTTGATTAAAAAATGGTCATTAATTTTATATCTCGAATAGGGTTCAGAAAAATCAGTTTATCGACAATTACATAACCTTCAGAAAAGCTTTGTCAAGGTGGTTTAGGATAGAATTGTTTTCGGAACGATGTACGGAAAATTTGGATACTTTTGTTTACGGAGGTTATTGTTGAGGACCTTGAGTTTTGGCAGGATCTGTTGTTTTCTTAATGATTTGGATACTTTATTGAATGATAGATTTGGGGTTGATGCGTATGTGACAGGGACTGGGATAATTTTGATGTTGAATTTTTCGAAAAACTGGTCTACTTTTTTGATTGAAACAACATATGAATTGGATTTTTCGAGGATTCTAGATGAGGTGGTTTGGAGCCATGGGTGTTTAAGAGATGATTCTATTGATGCTCTTTTGGTAGGATCGATGCACAGAATTGATCTGAGGAAATTTTGACAACTTTCTGACAAATTTGTTGGCAACTTGTAATCACCATTTTTGATCTGTTCAAATAATCCCCTTCTATTTAGCTTTGTCCATGGTAATTTGGATGTGAGCATTGCAAAGATAATCACGCCTGCACTCCAAATATCAGATTTTCTAGCATCGTATGGATTTCCACTGATACACTCAGGAGATGCATAGCATGGTGATCCGCAAGGGGTTGTGACTAGAGAAGAGAATCCTACAATCTTAGAGAATCCAAAATCGCCGATTTTAAGGTTACCGTATTGATCAATTAGCAAGTTTTCAGGCTTTAAATCTCGGTGAGCGATGCCATTATCATGTATGTACTTAAGAGCTGATAAAAACTGAATTACCAATGGCTTAGCATCTGATTCCTTCATTGGTCCGTTGGTTATAATGTGTTGGAAAAGCTCACCATTTGAGCAAAATTCCATCATTATATAATAATTTTGCTCATCTTTGAATAAATCAACTAAAGACACTATTCCTGGATGATATAATCTTTGAAAAATCCTTATTTCATTCTCAAAGCGCATTTCCATATCAGGAGAATCGATTTTCATTCTCGGGATAACCTTACAAGCAAAACTTTTTCTGTTTAAACTATTATAACACAATTTGACAACAGAAAAGGCTCCAGTGCCAATTGTCCCCTTAAATTGATATGCTCCAATGCTTTTAGGGGTATAAATATGAAATTCCATTATGGTTGAAAAATCATCTCGTTTTTGTATATGAAGTATAAAATTTTCAGACCTATGTTCTCACAAATTTCAAGCCAATGTAAAAATCTATTGTAATATTCTTTGAAAAACATGATCACTTTTCAAATATATATAAGCCAATTAAGATAAGGCCGGTCATAAATTATTGTTATTCATAAGGCACCAACCCCCGGTATTGGGCCTTTTCTTCTCTACAAAAGGGGCATTCAGGGGAAGTCTTATCCCATTTATGAGAACAGTCATGACACAACATATGACCGCATGGTATTATTACTCCATCTGTTTTGTTACTGTAGCAAATAGGACAAATACTTGAAGATTCATCCCCTACATTGATTTGTGGTGTTGCTTTATCAACAGGGAGAAAACAATACTCACATCTTTTTGGTTTTGTTTCAGTTGCGTGCCAGCATTCTTTGCAATACACTTGATGGCCGCATGGAACATAGTGAAGAAGCTTTTTATATTGTTGACAATGAATACACTTGTTCAACATACTTTGTTCGACGATATTTGGATTATAATTACCATATGAATTCGAATTTAACTCGAATGATCCATATGGATAAAAATACGAATTGATCACAGATAAGGACCATTTTGATTCTGCTTTGAACAAATCTTTCAATAAAAGCTTCTTTTTGGGTTTATCGTTATTGATGAGTTCTCCATCAGAATTATCACCAATTAAAGGATTATCTATCGAGGTTTTATGGCAGAGTTTAATCATTTTGGAAATATCTAGGAAGCTTTTTTCAGCTACCTCGTTTGAAATAAAAATCATTCTGCAATCAGAAACGTTTGCTGAGCCTCCATGGTGAACTCGAACTGCGTGATCAAATGGGCCCAATAAAAAAAGTCCATTACAATCAGCATGTCCTCCTGTGAATACACCAATAGCCGTTTGAACTTTCCCTGCAATAATACAATCCGAAATGAATGCTGATGATTGATCATAAATGCTAATACCTTCATAATTGATATTCCAAATCTGACACTTGGATATCTTAACATTTTTGCAAAATGCAATTCTAATTCCGCACTCACAAGAATCAGATATTTTACAATCAGAAATCTCCAAAGATGATCTATTCCTTGCCACAATGGCAGACATTTGACTATCTTCAAAAGAGCATTTAAAAACTCGACAAAATGACGAATCACATACAACAATAAGAGGCCATTGGGTACTTGCGAGATGTGAATTGTAAATATTAGCTATCGAATCATTTGATGCATTAATTCCATTTCCTTCAGATCCAATGATCCGTGTATCAATAATATCACATAAACTATCATCAATAAGTATTGATGTATCATAGCTATCATATACTTCGCACTCTTTGATGGTGCCAACACTTTTATAATATAACGTTATTGCCCCGTGCTTGTTATTCCTAAACAATGATTTATTAACAATAACTCTTGATTCTGAATTCAAAAACAGAGATGACGAATTAGATTGCAAAAAATTCGATTCATTAATTGTACATTCACTTTGAGAATCCAAATACATGTGGCTTCCATTTGTATAACCGAATGAGCAACTCTCAATCAAAATTCTCGAATGTCCAGTAGCAATTACGGAGTGATTCACCGTATTATTCACTGTACAAGCCATAAGAGTGCAAACCGAAGAGTCCAATCCAATCCCAAATAATTTTGTATCGTGAAAATTAGAATTTTCAATTACCGCTTCTGTTCCTTCTTCGCAAAGGACAAAATAATCAGATTTGGGAAACTTCAAGGAGCAAAACTGCATCTTCAATCTGCATCCCTTAACCCTAATCCCACCTTTCAATTTCATTCCAGCAATAGACACAACCACATTCCCTTTTATCAAAATATAATCGCATTCATACTCATATATCGGATCAAATGAAAACGTTCCAGACACATTAATCGTAATTATTTTATCCGCTGTATCACAACTCGGCGGCAAAACAGAAAAAACTTGACCATTATACGATTTCGCATCCGCATTGCCAGCCAAATCCGACAGCTCATCGAACAACACTTTCATCACTCAACACTCTCAAACGATAATATAAACTAACCAAACCCCTCCCACCCTCAAATCCCCTCCAAAACACCCCAAATCAACCAAAAACAAACCCTTCACCCAAAAAGTAACCCTCAAAAATATTCAAATTCACCAACTGTGATCTCCCCTTTTTCTATGTATTTAATCACTTGGTATGTCCCCTGTAAACCTAATAAAAAGTCGTGTTTTTAAAAAGTGGCTCCTTTTTCACATTGAAACCCCCATATTTTCTATCAAACCGTTTGCCGAGGCCACTTCACTTTCCCATGTCGAACATCACAGGTATCTCTGTTGACGATGAGTGTATTTCCGTTTTTACTGAATTGAAGATCGGCCACAAATACCGCTTTATTACTTTTACATTTTCCGCTGACCTTAAGAAAATTATTATTGACCAAAAGGGTGACCACGATAAGACTTATGACGACTTTCTTGATATTCTCCCACCAAAGGATGTTCGCTATGCTGTATATGATTTTGATTATATCAGCGAAGAAGGCACACCCAGGAACAAGGTTGTTTTCATCGTTTGGGCTCCTGACACTGCTCCTGCAAGGAAGAAGATGGTTATTGCTGGAACAAAGGGCGGTATCAAACAAGCTTTGAACGGTGTAGCTATCGAAATCCAGGCCAACGATGACCAAGGTATTTCTGAGGCAGTTGTCAAGGAGAAGTGCATCAGCTCATCATACTAAACAATCGAAATCATTGACTTCTTGCTATTTTTACTCTTTCATGTTTTTCAGGCAATCAGCAGCCAGTGTTTCTTTCTTATCTGTCGCATAAAACACTTGAAGGATGGTGGATTTGTCTAAATTTCTTCTAAATTGATCATACAGCCTAGATAACGCGCTTCTTTCATCAGGAGATAATTCTCTTTCATTTACATCTATTGTTTGTCTTTCAATATCATTTGAATTGTTATTCACAACAAATTCTTGTTTTCTCTGTTCAATCTCTGGCAGGAATGATGGCGAATATTCAGGAATCTTATTCTCAATTAGATATTCTGCTGCTCTATCAACGTTATAAAAAGCCGCTCGAAGTGCTTTCTCACACTGCTGCCTGATAAATCCCATTTCAATCAAAGATTCTAATTTCTTATCAAAATCTGGAGGATCTAACAACTCATTCTGTCCACCCCTCGGTGGCAGAACATGTCTTGGCATATTTAGTAATTTTGCACTAATAATAGTCCCAGGCACATATCCGATTTGCTCAAACGTTAAATTATCTTCAAGTTTTCGATTGTTATAATATAATACAAAATCGCTTTTGTGACATTTCATAATAGTTTCTAATTTACATTTAGCTTCGGAAACAGTCTCACGAGATAGAAAAGTAACTGGGATTCTTTCACCAGGTTTGGTTTGGAATATGATCTCCATGCAGTCAGTGGTCAAAAAATTGAGGTAAAATTTTTGCATTCAATTCCGAACATAAACAGCCATGAGGTGATATGATTATTGAATAGATTTGAGATATTCAGATGTGATGGCTTCACAATATTCAGAAGAAGGCAAAAACTCTATTTTTGCTATTAAAAAAAGGGCGGTATTAGAAGACGAAGATTTTTTGGTGGCAGGTTCGATTGCTGCTTGGTGATTTTTTTTTTGTACTTCTTCTTTTGGTGATTCTTCCAGTGTTTCTAGTATTGAAGCCAGTATTGATTCGAAGTGAATTTCCAGATTCATTGGCGGAGATTCGTCAGGAAGTGCTTTTTGGTCAGTAAAATCTTGCGCACAATAAAGGGAGTAGGCCCAATTTGTTTGAGGATCGACTTGGACCTGGCGGCAAAAATTCGCGACTTCTTCAATGCATTTGCACTTTAGAAAATCTTCTTCGAATGGGAATATTGGTGGAAATGTTTGAAAACTGTCGAATCTCACTCTCTGTTGCTCAGGTGATGATGAATATGCTGAGTGTAAGGAAGCTTTGACTTGTGTTTGTAAATATTGAAATGCAGAATCCCATTCCTTTGAAAAAGGCTCAGTATCACATCCACCATGTTCGAGTGTGGGAAGGTTTTCTTGGTTACTGTGTGATGAGATTGTCTGAAGGAAGCGAATCCTATTAGAGAATTCACCTAGTTCTTGATTGACAGTTGCTTCTCTCGTGATTTTTGCCAGATTATTTAGTATTTCTTTGGTACTACTTATTGAGATTAATGCAGAACACAGATCAAAAAGGGCATTCACAGAGATACCAGGGGAAAGACGAAGCATTGAGTTATAGAACATTGAAGCTGTTACAAAGATACTTGAATCAACATTCTGAGACAAAGAATGTATGAGTTCATATGAAAATACTTGTGGATTAGTTACTTCACCTGCCTTAAGTTGGTTTAAGAGCGATGAAATTTGGGACTTCGGAAATAGCAAAGAGAGTCTAGAAAGCGAGTCAGAAAACTCTGAGAATTTACAAATCTGAGAAAAAAGCCTCGGAGATTCTACATACATGCATAGAAATGGTGAAAATGCCAATAGATATATTGAATAATCGCCATTAATTGAAAGAATGTTTGCTGGAATTCTTATGATACTCATTAGAAACGAGCATAACACTTTTGCATTATTAGAATATTTCATTATGTAATTGATTGAGTTTTGAAAGTCAACAAATTCGCAGCCCCAATTCTTTGGGAAATCAAAAAAAGCTTTTTGATCAAATTTTTCTCGTGATTTGGGATCAAAAACACCACTTTGAATAATATGAATCAAAAACAACATAAGTTCTTCAACAATAACTGCCAAGAGAGGACCAGAAAATCCAAGAATTGCAATTGGAAACCAGAATAATATTGGGTATGATGTAAGTTGGCCTGATGCAATCAAAGATTTGAGGATTGATTTCAGAGCTCGTAGAACAGATTCAATATAAATTGATGATCTCTTGAAACACTCATTATCACATTCACTAGTTGATAAACACCTTAGTACAATGCATCCACTCTCAATCAAATGGAATATAACTCTTGGTTCAATAGTGTCAAAAGACGAAGAATATAGATTAAGAGCTGTTGATGCTATTTTTAGATCACCACAAGATAATCCCCATAGTAATAGATAAGATGATATTGGATCTTCTTGATCCATCGGTAAAAGAGAAAATATTTGCAAAAACATTGAGAGGAGTCCAGATACAGAAACAATCCTCTTTTGTAATGATCTAAGTGGAGGATCATCATCTGTATTTACAAATCTGATAACATCATATTGAACAGAATTGATTCTAGATAAAAGTTCGACAGTGTTCCACAAAACCTCAGGTGATCCAGAATCAAATGATGAATTTAATCCTTCAACAAGAGTATAGAGTAGATCAAATGCACTCTTTTGGTTAATATGGGTCAGGCAATAGGATACAATACTACAAAACTCTGGAATAAATGGCATAATGTCTTCTTGGGCCAACTCTTTGAGAGATTCTAAGGCAAACTGAGTTGAATCATGGTAAATACCTTGTGATTTGGAAAAACATACAGATGGGAGGCTTGTTTGTCCATGATTTACATCATTCAAGAAAGCATCCATATCAGATATTTCCTCAAATGTACCAAGTTGAACATGATAGAAATACCAATTTCCAAAATGCAAAAGGGGAACAAGAATTTTGATAGTTTTTGGATAGAGCCTATATAAATAAGAAAGACAAAATCTGGTGAAATGTTTCAATTCAGGCTGTGAAATGGAAATTTCAATCAGAGAAATGATAATAAATTTGGTATTTCCTTCTGGTGATGACGATCTAATTGTTATACTTTCAAATATTTTTAAAACCCTGGTTTTAATTGATTCCGAAGCATTGCAAAACTGATTTAAACAACTACATAGCTCAACCATAAATAAGAATGGAGAGAAGTAGACAAAAAACTTACTGCTCTCTTTCAGGATGATCCTGGATTTAAGATCAAAAAGTATGTTGGAAAACCATGGTGTTATAATCAACAATAATTGCTCTTTTGAACAATATCTTCTGTTAAGCCATGCGGAAGTCACAGCCGAAAATGCTCTAAATAAAATTTGCTCTGTTGCAAAACTAAATACCTGTGAACACTCTGATGATAATTCCACAACTGAATCAATTCTAAGTGAAGAATTTTGTGTAGAAATCTCATTAATAGACCTTGATATGGTTTTCATTAAACTCTTTGCGATTGTTTGATCCCCACAATAATGGATTAAACATATTGCAGGAAAAACTTGTCCAATCATCCTTATGGCATTTTGGCGAATTGTGAGATCGTTGTGCATGATAAAAAAGAGTCCCACTAGTAAAAGGGTGCCTGTTTCCATATAAACAAGTTTCACAAAATTTGAATCTGTCTCAGAAATTGCTAAAACTGGTGATGTTGATATATTCTTTAAGAATGTATTATGAGAGTGTATCATAGAGTCTTTTGTAGTTGGAGGAACAAATACTGAAGTGATTGCATTAACAAATAAAGTTGCATTATCAATCTGAGATGATAAAGCCATTTGAGAAAATGGTACCAATAAATGTTTCATGTGATTAGACAATAAATGTTTCAAAAATGAAGGTCTCATGCTTCCAATTGAACAGCAATCGTTTAAGAATTGCTGAGTAAACCTTTCTTTGTTAGAAAAAATAGTTCCAAGGGATGATAAATATGATAAAACTACACGGGATGCATGACCAAATCCAGTAATTTGTTTGTTATCTGGGGGGTTTGGCTCTTTGGAAATGGATTCTTGGAGTCCAGGAATTACCGAATCTTCAATCCCAATTTTTGACCATTTGAAGAATAATAAGAATATATCTTCCTTGGTATATCTTGGAGAAATTTCCTTATCCTCGATGAACCTTGTAACAGCACATCGAGGGATTGGAGAGTGCGGAGTATCTAATCTTGACTGATGAATGTATCGATAATACTGCCCCCTGAAAATAAGAAAATGAGATAAAACTTCCATTGAATGAAACAAGTGGGAAAAATGCGACTCTCCCTCGAGTTGCATGAAGATCTGTAATGTTGAATCAAATATGGAAAAAATTTCAAAAATTTGCCCAGAGCTTATCATTTTCACAATATAGTCATCAAAAGATGTGTGCATTGCAAAATGACGAAGCATTGTTGCGAATACAGCTAAGGATCCCTCCTTTTTTCCAAGTTTAATATCTGGTGAAGACAGCAATGATAAAAAAGAACTGATTGCATTAGACAATGAACCAATATGAATCGAAGAAAAAACAAATGAAAATACGCAAAGCATTGACTTTTTGAGCCTAATAACTGAATGGGCAGCTATATTAAGAAATCCAGTAATCGATTCACTATTTTTTATCCAATTTTTCCTAGATTGGATACTCGTTGAAGATGGTGGACTTGATGGAGATGATAACAAAAATGCAAAAACATTAGTAAAAAATGATAAATCAAAACAATCAAGAATATAAAACGTGGGATACTGAACAATAGAAGAAGCATCCAAAAATGCAGTTTGAAGCGTTAATACGAGCTCAATCAAAGGAGAATGAACTAGTTCTGATGAAAGTTCTACTAGAGCAAATCTCCATAAAAGTGGATATCGAGAAAATGCCGCCATTTTAAAACTAATTGATGGAACCTTATGAACAGGACATGTCGATTCATTCCATGTTGAATACTCTGATAATATTGTAACAACCATTTTGAGTTCAATCGCAGATGCTTTTTCATTAATAATGTTATATAAGCTATTAATTGGACCATTAATACAATGTTGCTTTAATATTGCTGTTGTATCCAAAATATCATAAGAAACAAGATGAGTTTCTGGAAATGGGGAGCATAATGAGCAAAATGAAACAAAATCTGATAGTAATATGATTTCATGAACATTATCCTTTATTTGATTTAAAGATAAGGTCAAGCAATGAGAATACGTTTCAAAGAGTGAATGCATTTGACCAATGCTTTTAGTAGTGATATGTTTAATATGATTCCCTAAAATAACTAAGAGTTCATATGAGTCTTTTGGAAATGATAAGAAAAGAGCTTGATACATTACTGCAGAGAGGGCAGAAACATATGGGTCAAGAGAAGACATCAAATGCAGAAGACTATATGTAAAATCTTTAAGATTATTTGTAAATGCAATCAATAATGGTATCATTGGAACCACAGCTAAATCGATCGATATTTTCATCTCAGAAAACTCAATAAACTTATACTCCTCTGTGGATAGAATATCGCCATAGCTTTGATGAAGGGTATCAAATCCGCCGATCCATTGTTTTAAAAGACCTTCACATGATCTCGTTGAATTATCAATAATAATTTTATTCTTTGACCTAGTTGGCATTATTGGATTAAACGATCTCCATTTTAACAAATAGTATAATATTGTTGCTGGAATTGAAAGATTATTGGATTTTTCTAGAGCTTCAGATATATATAATGAAGACAAAACTTTTGAGATGCTTGGTGTACTAAGAATTAGATTGGTACATGGAAGAGGTTTTTTTAAGAAGTGATTTTGAACAAAAACAGATACAAGAGAAATAACGTTTTGTTGAAGCTTCTGAAATCCAGTCGATGCATTTGCTGGAACAGTTTTCGCGAGTTCCATAAACCCACTAAGTGGATTTAATACTCTTTGAACAGTAATTAAGGCAACATTAACATATGCCGATTGTGGGTTTAAAATTGTTGGAAGCCAATCATTAACAAAGGTAGAAAAATCAAGAGCAGCAATATACTCTAATAATTTTGATGTTTGATCATGACATTCAATACTTGATACAATAAAAACTTTGTTCCAAATTTCTCTAATGAAAGAATTTGTCTGAGGACACCAATTAAATCCCAAATCATCAAGTGGTTTGAGAGCAGAACAAAAATACTCTAAAGCTCCTGAAATTTTTTCGGGTTTTAAAAATCTTTTGTAAACATACCTCGAGAGAAACTTCACATAACTTGAAGAAGAAATATTGGGTAATTGGAGATAATGGATTACACCAATAAGTTTTAGAGAACTCTTCCAAGTCATAGGAGATTTAAGACTTTTCTTAACGGAATCCTCCACCTTGTTTAAGAAGCTACTATCAACAATACTCTTCATATGAGGCAAGATTTTATGAAGCGATTGGCATATTGAATCTTTGATTTCATTAGATATAAGAGTCGAGTATAACTTGGGAATTTGCAGAAAATGAGTAGATATAAGGGGAAAACTTGTTTCCGAAGCTCTAATACCATGAATCGCATCAAAGAATAGCAATGCTGACTGAGCATTTGTTTGTTTAGTGGGAAACAATTGGCAGAAGAAGGATGAGAAGAGCTTGAAATTCATTTTTGAGACTTTGCTTATAAGTCTGTTGTGCTTCTTGATTGATAATCTCACAACACCAAGCTCAATAGCCCCATATGTGGATGGTAGAGTCAAATCAAATACTCTTTGTAAAACTATTGTTGCAATAGGATCTGATACTGTGCTCATGATAGACAATAGAGAATTTGCAAATTCTGAGAATATTGACTCATTGATATACCCAATTACCAGACCAACGTCATTCGTTCCCGAAAATATTGATGGAAAGAAATTCAAAATAGATTTCATTGACTCATCTTTGATTGGAGGTGATCCAAATACTATTGGAAAGAATCCATTAATTGAATTGAATGCCTTCAAGATATCATTTCCCACTAATGAAGTAAACGTCGAAAATAGAATTGAAAAATGCCCGTTTTCCTCGAAAAAAACATCTAATGAATCATAAAAACGCTGTTCATAGTCTTGGACTTGTTGTTTTCCTGTTACACATCTCAAATTAATTGCCATTTGAACCAAATCCTTTGCAGAATTGGAGATTTCATGGCACACATGAGTAAGATATGAATCTAAAAATTCATTTTGGTCGCTAATACTGGAATTCGAAACATTTTTCATCTAAAATCTTTTAAACGACGCTGGGTATTTATTGATATTAGAGATCGTCGAATTGCTCGCTTGGCTTTGATCCCTTCTTCTTCTTCTTAGATTGATCTCTTCTAACATCGAAATAGTTTTGTTCCGTAGCACTTCCACTATCAGAGAAAGCATCCATATCATGGTGATGATCCATATCACGATCACGACGAAGATTCTCAATCTCTTGTTCTTTGCGAAGTCTCTCTGACCTTTCGTCAAAGTTACGAACTTCTGCATCACGAATGCTAAGAAATACTTCTTCAAGCATATTTCTTGCGTATGTTTCATCATCGGTAACAAGGAAGTTATCGAAAATTGATCCTGGGCAATTCTGGAAGAACTCAAGACCAAGATAAGATAATGACGGGTAGTGACCAAATGTTGGATCCTGGATAGCTTCCTCTTTGATCATTCTTGGCATCCAAACTCCTTTATAATTAGGATTCTTAATAACATGTGGAGCCCATTGTCCTTGATATTTAGGATTACGAACCATTGGAGGAGCCCAAGGAATTGAATCATCCCATGATGGTGGCTTAAAGGCATCTGGATCTGGTACAAATTCCTCATCAACCCAATCCTTAGGTTTCTTGTCCGTAGGATCAACTATGTACTCATCATCATCCCAATTGCTTGGCTTGGAATCTGAAGGATCTGGAATCTCTGAAGCAGGAGGAATGGCGAATCTCTCTCCAAGAGTACTCTCATCAACAACTTCGCCATCAATATGCACTTCAATAGAGTTGTTTGCTCTAATAATTAATGTGTATGAATGAGTCAAATGATCTTTGAAGCAGTTTAATGGCCTAAGGGTGGGATATAACTTCCCTTTATGTGTCAAAATGACATGTGTCCTCCTGAATGTGGATCCGCAAACATCTGGGCCAAACATTATCTGATAATCTGTTTCATTTGAAAATCTGGTAGGGTCAATTTTGCTATCTAATAACTTAATATATTGTCCAGAGCAATCAGCATGGAAATTCATTCTGATTGTATATTGAAGAATTAAATCACGTTTTCTAGTATCCATTGCATGGCTAAAATTGGTTGTCAAGAAATAATATCTAGCCTTATCCATTGTTTCAATGCCTCTCTGAATTCTTTCATCACCGAAAAAATCACCAGCTGAAAGTCTGACTCTTCCTAACTGAACACCTTTTCTAACTTTAGTTGGTTTTGTCCATCTGTTTTCCCATCCAGATTCGAATCTTTCCTCAAGAAAAACCTGAGATGCTGACAAAGAAATCAATCCAAAAACAAAAACCATTTGTGCTGTCAGTTTTTCGGTTTGGCCAAATGGTTATTGACCTTAAAAAAATAATAAAAATGGAGATGAGGGGAATCGAACCCCTGGCCTGTTCTATGCTAAAGAACCACTCTACCACTGAGCCACACCCCCAACACAAAATTCAAGTGAAAAAAGATCTCCTGAGTAAATACATATTTGGGTTTATTACAAATTTATTGATAAATATGTTTAAAAAAAAGGGAGGTAGTCAATGATTTAATTATCTGATATTTCTAAGCCTATCAAGTAGTTCAGGAATAATAAAATCTCTCCATTGTTTCAAAGAAACAAAACCAGATGACATTCCTCCATTCTCTGTGCGAGGATAAGCTTGAACGGTATCTGTTGAATCAAGCTCAACTCCTGTTTCCAATTTGATGCATTTTTTCACTTCTATAAGAAAGCTCTCTTCAGAAATTGGAAAGTACTTGTTTTTGAAATAATTGGACATGTGATCCCACAATACTGGATCTCCCCTTAATCCCCACCTGACAGATGTAATGAATAGTTCTGATAATGATCTTGATGTCATAAAATGAAATCATTCTACAGTATTTTTCAATTTCACTTTTCTATTGAAATGATCCCTATTGATATAGATTTTGTGTTGGGGGTGTGGCTCAGTGGTAGAGTGGTTCTTTAGCATAGAACAGGCCAGGGGTTCGATTCCCCTCATCTCCATTTTTATTATTTTTTAATCTCACTGTACGTTTAAAATATAAGAATGAAACCTCAAGAAAGCACATATTGCTTGGAAGATCTTGAATTTGAAAAAGATGAAAGAAAATTGAAACAGGAATCTTTGGAAGAAGAAATTAGGAAACATAATGATTCACTTATTGATCTTAATGAGCGAATCTACCATCTTCATGAAAGCTTAACAAGCGAGATTCACAAAAACATACGCTTAAAGAATGAAACAGGATCCACTATTAATGTGCCTCATGTTATTAGAGAATTAGCAAAAGGAGAAAAATTGAACATTGAACACAAATCCATCTTGAAAACTAAATATGATTCAATTCAACCTGTAATTGATGAAATTTTTAATATGGAAAGCCAAAGAACTGTTTTGCAAAATGAACTAGATACTATACGGAATGATTGCCATAATAATTATTGTTCTATTGTTAGTTTGAAGGAAGAGCAGCGAATTCTTAATATGGAATATATAGAACTAACCGAGAGGTCGATTTCCCTTCAAAATTTTATACAAGATAAAAATACAGAATGCAAAATGCTATCACAGATTAGAAGTGAAGCATTAATTGCTTTAGGGAAACTTGAAGCTCGAGAAACCGAATTTGAATCATCACAAGGAGGTCTTTTTGATTGTAATAAAGAAGTGGGGAGTCTTCAAAAACGCTTGAACAATGTCAACGAACAGATTGAAACCCTTCAATCTAGTATTCAACAAATTAACAATGAGAATGATACAGTCATAGCTAAGTTCCAAATGGACAATCAAAATCATAATTCATCTGTAAATTGGATTGTTGAGAAGAAAGAGCTCACTAAAGAATTGTCATCTATCAAAGAGGAATTGCGCAAGAGATCCAATGTTGTGTCCTCAAAAGAAAAAGTTGTATCAAAAGAATCAAATGATTATCAAAAGTATTACAAGATATATAAAAAATGGAGCAACAACCTTGAAAATGTTGAAATTCCAAATGAATCTCTCGAATGTCTTTGGGATAAGTATGAGACATTATCAAAACATAATACTCATATTACCGATCAGTATAAAGATGATCTAGATCTGTTGACTGATCTCAATATCAAACTTCAAGATGATCTTGAAAAGAAGAAAGCTCAACTTGATAGAATTATTTCTTCGTTCGATCTTCAAGGAAACAACGAAAGGCTTAAGATAGAAAAAGACATGAAAGAAGCGGATGAAATGGAATCTTCCCTTCTTTCCCAAATCCAAGAACTTCGAATGAAAGAAGCAGAAAAACTAATGAGTGTTTTATGTTAAAATCACTATTTCAAAATCAAGCAGTGTGGCCAGTACACATTGCTGTTTTGATTTCTCCAGGTCCAAATACGCAGTCCATGATATGTCCTGCTATACTATTGTCCCTTGATATGTAGTGGAGATGATAGCCAGGGCAGTTCAATTTTGATGATGCCTCTGGGAAATAGAAACCAATTATAGAACCATGAGTGGTGTTGTGATCATTCAAGGTTAAAGTGGGCATAATGAGGCTTAATGGCTTATAAGGAAGTGACTGTTTGGTCATTGATCGGAGTTTAATAGAAGAAATTTCTCCTTCAAACATTATTATGATAGGTAAAGATGTATTTTGATACTGATTTTCTATAATTTGGTAGAATTCAACCAAAGATAAATTGCAATCAGTTCTTTTTGACCAATCAGGAGTAAAATTGGTCATTACACAATATGAAACCCCCATTTCTTGAGAAATCACATCTCCTGTTCCATCTGGTTTTAAATGAATGGCAATTCTATCCTTAACCAAAAACTCGCCATCAAGGGATTCGCATGTTCCAAGCCCAAAATCAAAGCTTTCTAAAAGATTTTTGATATTTGTATGACTATTATAATCACCATTCACAAGGTTTTGAGAATTCGAATACTGCTTGAGATGATTCATATTAAAAATGAACAAAACATTAAAGAAATTTTTAGTTTTGTCTTAACAGCATCCCCCTTGGGATTCAGTTTCAACTTTATCAGTTATTTGCATGCTTTTTGATTTCCTTGATGGGCCAGTTGGCTTTGGGGGGAGTGTAAGGAGCCCTTCAGCAATCCTAAGGAAAAGAGTATCAATATTTGAGCCTGTTTTAGCACTAACTTCATAGAATGCAGCATTAATGCCTTTTGCGAACTCTTCACCATCTTCCTTTTTCACAACTCGCATTGAAGGGAGGTCGGTTTTATTACCAACTACAAATATTTTAATATCATCTCCTCGTGATGTGGTAAGTTCCCTCTTCCATTGTTTCATTTTTTCAAACGAGTTCATATCAGTAACAGAATATACAAGAATAGCAGCATCTGCATCTTTGTAATATATTGGTGTTAATGAGTGATACTCTTCTTGGCCTGCTGTATCCCATAAATTAATTCCTACAGTTTTGGTTCCAATTTGAACACTTTTTTCAAAAAGAGCGGCCGAAACAGTAGATCTGATTGTTGCATCAAATTTTCCCTCTGTCCATCTCTTGCCTATTGATGTTTTGCCAACTCGTCCTTCTCCAATAAAAACAACTTTGAATGACATTAAAATATAAACTTATCAAAAAACGATCTACCTGGTTCATATTAAACATGTGTCCTTTTTTTTTGATTTTCTTAAACTAGGTGTAAACTTTGTAAAGTTGAAGCAGCTTGTCAGGTTCATTGAGTTTTCGCCACATATTCAATGCCTTTAGTATGAATGCTATTGTTGGGAGAATAACAAATAGAATCGAAAATATTCGAAAATAAAGATAGTTAATGGTTTTAACCGAACAATCATTTCCACTCCATCCATCCATGCATATACAAAACCCAATTCTGCATTCACCATTTACACAGCTTAAATTACATTCATCATTAACCCACTGATCGACAATTGAGAAGGCGTATTGAGTTTCATTTAACCTGAAAGAGTATGATGATCCCATTGAATTATTCCGATTTATACTCAAAGAGTCATACTGTTGAGAATCATCAAGCAAAAAAACAGAATTAGTTATCATTGGATTGAGTGCACCAAAACTCGAATTTATTCTGCTGTTTTCGAGTAATGACACCCCAAATAGTTGATTGCACATTCCCTGATAAAATGATTCATTAATAATATTTGGCAATATATTGTAACTTGATTTGAACCATCCTGTTTGTGTACACTGTAACCATGATTTTTCTATTAACTGGAATGGATCCATAATATTCCTTGTCATGTTCATTTTCTTTAAAACTGAGTCCATAATGCTAGATAACTCTTCATAGCTGACGGTATCATGAATCATATAACAATAATCAGAGCCATTTAATCTAAGTGTTTCAAATATTACTATCAGCAAACTAACACTATTCTGATTCACATCAAATCCGAGTATCCGCTTGATTTCTTTCATTTCTTCTATGTTTCCACTCTCAATCACCTTGCTTATTCGCTCAAAAACATTTTTAATAGAATTCCTGCATGAAATAGGAAGAGAATCAGAGTATTTCCTATCAAAATCAGAAAGAACAGTCCTTGAAACAAGAGGTGGTGTCATGGAAAATGAAGCTTTGGCTAAATCGGGGTATCTCATTTTAAACCATGCTGCCAAAGATCCCCCATATCCAATTCCACACACAATAACCTTACAATTTGGTTCAAAAGTCATGTTAACAAACCTGATAAAGTTATATACATCCGCTAATGCATTATCTATTGTCAAAAATGTGGATAATTCTAGTATATCAGAATAAGGTATCATACTATCTCCAAATAATCTATGCTCAAGTGAAAAAACAGGAGCTCTAAAATGATTTGAAAGCTTTGTAATAATACTATCCTCATCTAATTCATCTTTTGATAGTTTTTCTGAACTAATATGGATAATTATCACATCTGATTTATTTAAATTGGGGATTTTCAAATACTTTTGATGAAATTTCTGATCTGAATGGAGATCAAAATGATTTGAGCTTTGCAAAATGTATCCTTCCGATATCGATTTTAGAAAAAACAAAAAATTAAGCAGAAACATTAACAAAAACTCTATATATCTTTATATGGATCCAAATGTGTCATTTCTCAATGAATCCTCATGCATTTTCATTGTTGGATTTCCGTGATTTGACGGCACTGTGCAATAAAGAGTATAATTTAAGTCCAACAGAAGGAGGGAGTATTGACATCATTTCTTCTTTCTTCATTGCTAATACATCTCTGATAGTTTTACACCGAACAAGTATTTCATCCATATTTGCCGAGTTTAAAAAAGAAAATGATGATAAGAACTTTGAAACATTACTCTTGATATCCATGTAATCATGATGATCATTGTTCCCCATTGAAAAAGCAGCCTCCTGGTTGGGCTCCTTTTCTCCTTCTGCAATAGACCACAAAGTTTTAGCACACTCAAGTGCATTTCTCCCCCATATGAATCTTACTTTGGGGAATAATTTTGTGATGGATATGAGTTTTGTCATTATTGGGAAATTGAATTCTTTTGATGATATCGAATTATATGGATCTGACTCGCTAAACTCAAGCATAATCATAGGTCTCTTATAATATTGAGACATTCTTTGAATTTGCGAAAGTAATCTTCCGCTCTTAAGTGATGAGATCAAATCTTGATAGGCCTTTCTTTCTATTACAATTTCATCGGTAAGAACATAATCTCCAACAATCAACACACCAGGGATAACGGTAAATCCGATATGCAAAAGAGAATTTGGCAATGATGACCTAAACTCCCTATCATCAACAATAATCTTACGGCCTGGAGCGGGAAGACTTTGCAATGGTGACATTGATAATGATACCAAATCATTCAAGCACCTTGCAAATTGATTGTTCTCATTTTCAACAACTCTTTTTGTTGATTCTAGTTCAAGTGCTTCTTGGAAAACTAAAAAATATGAGCCCAAGATTGTGTTAAACTTTGAACAATAAAATTCAAGTCTTCTTAATGCAAGTACAGTTATATCCCAGAAAACGACAATTTCTGGTGAAAATCTTTCTAAAACATCAATTTGAGCGTGTAATTCCATTACCATTACAGATGGTGTTGATATCAGTCCAAAATGCTCGTAATCAATTAATGGTTCTTCGTCATTTTCTAAAAGAATTGAATTAGGTGCTTCGACCTTTGACCCTTTTCTCGGCCTGAATTCAGCAAGATAAGAACATATATATTTTACAGTACATGCACCTTCAGCAAGTATCAAAATATTTCTATTAGGTAATAATGATATAATATGTGTGATATACTGGAGTTTTGGATTTGGCAATGAATTAAGAGTTAACTTAGGCAATACTTTGTATAATGATGGAACTTGTGGATAATTTGTCCATAAAGGCTGACGAAATGGGGATGGTCTATTATTTTCCATGAACTGTTGAAATGATAGAGGATCACTATGAAGGAGAAAGAAAATTGCGGATCTGAGAAATAGAACACTTTCAATTGTCAGGGCATGATCTTCATTTTTAGCCTTATTAACTATAACCTTTTTCGGAAGACTTAAAGACTCCGCATAGCTTAATTTCATCCCCATGCCTCTTTCGCTGGTAAGAGATTTTAGAATCGAGCTTAATAATTCGAAAGATGTCATGAGTTCATCCTGTACAATTGGCTCAAAACTGTTTGAAGCTTGGGAACTGCTAGTTTTCTTGGTTTTTAAAGATATGTTAATGATTTGAACCTCGGGTTCTCTAATAGATTTTTTCACACTCTCTTCATACCGAGGATATAGCAAAAAAAACCTTATCCATAATAGGTCTGCACATAATCTTAGGTCAGACATTTTGAAAATGCTTTCTGAAAAGGCCTTAATATATGCAGTTGGATTCCTAGATTTAAGATATGCAACAGCCATCTGTAATCCAGGGTCTTTGTGAATTATCTCAGCTCCATATATGATAAATCCTGAAATATTCATTGGATCAATAGTGCTAGTCAAAAAATCTTTTGAAAGTATTCCTGGGTTGTGAAAAAAAACATTTCTTGATTCATATTGTTGCATTCTCTCCTTTCTTCCAGTATCTTTTTCGATATCCTTTGGTAAAAATTCTATATCTTCATTAGCTGCTTCCCAAATAATCTTGTGCTTTTCTTTGTCGTTTAATCCAAAAACAAATACAAGCTCTTTTTTTTTGCATGACTCCAAAACTAGATATTGAACAATATTAAGTGTGTCCATACCACGACCTGTTATAATTAAGCCTCCATTTTTAGCAGACAACCTCTGGATTATGTGATTCTGAAAATCCAGAACTTTCATTAAAATCAATTTTTTTGGACTCGAGTCTTTTTTTAGTGATGAAAGAAGAATATCTATTCTAGGAATTGATATTTTTGATCATTTTTTGATGTTGTGTTTCATATGTTGATTCTCATTGAACTATCCTTATGTTAGAATTCTTATCTCAGATCAGAAAAACATAAGAATTATAGCTGGATACAAGAAAGGGAATATCCTCATTCGCGTTTGACCAATTGTGTTCATAGTGGTTTGGGAATTTAGGGGAATATCAGCCTTACAATGAACATATTGGTAGAAATGAATCTGATAGGTAATTGTTTTTGTGAATGTTATGTTGTTTGAAGTTGATACTGAAGTTGAGGTGGAGAACTTCCCTGAATGATCGATTAATGAATGTGATATTTCAAGAGTACCTGCGGCGATATTGAATAATGTGTTTTGATTGTTTTGGATAATGCAATGCTCCATCTTTGATGAACCTCCAGAAATGTAGATAACTCCACGAGAAGGACTGTTATTATGAACAATGTTAGCTGATGACAATGTTCCCGAGTTGGAATAAAAATCAATGCAAATACTATAGGACACAATGTTGTTCGAGAGAGTGCAGTGAGTACTTAAGAATGATGAAGGAGATTCTATACAGATTCCTGATCCTAGATAAGCATTGTTCATTGAGCTGTTAGTATTATCAACCCTCTGATAACCTGTTTTTAGGTACACAGAATGATATCCAGATGTAGAATGAGAACAAAATGCCACTGATATGTACTCCATTTGATTTGTCTGAGAAGCGACAAGATAGGAAAAATGCCCCCCATAAGAAGCCCCACAAGCGCAGCTATTGGCACAAATCATTCGAAGGTTTGAGTTAGATGAAGAGAAGTATATTGAACCTCCGCTTTGAGAACAAGCACAGTTGTAGAACATTGAGTATGAGATATCAATTGAGAATGTTCCCCCAGATACATAAATAACTGCCCCATTTCCAGAAAAAACACTCGACATTGAGAAAGAACACATAGATATATTAATCTCTTTCTGATAATAAAACCTTCCTTGGTCAATACTCTCATTTATACACCCCAATCCCACAAATCTTAGAATTTCTCTCCTATGAATCAATCTATCAAATCCATTATGCACAAATTTATTGGGAAAACGTGATTTTGGGTTATAAATTTTATTATTGGTAATTTGATTCAGGAATATTACCAATAATAACGGAAACAAAAGCCCAGTTACCTTAAAACTTCGGTTTTCAAAGAATTCTCTGATATCATTGAAAACTAGTGAAATGGAATTTCTTTCGTTATTATGCATTTTAGATGATGCGAGGCAATGGGAAAACATTACCACAATAATTTGAATGATATCTGAAGTTATCAAATTATTTCACAATTTTTTAAAAATTATTCTTTCAAAAAATCATATAAAAGTATAACACCATTTCAGAAAATTCAGGGGATGAGGTTAGATTATTACAAATTATTCTATGAAGTTACTTTTAGATAAAAATCATTCCAAAATAATGTACCCAGCATAGAGATCATTGAGTTTGGGGAACTGTTGACATTCAAATATTGTCTTATGACCGGATCAAATCTGGAAATAAATATCAATTTTAGAAAATAAGACTTGGTTTTCTTTTGTTATAGACATGATTACAAGAACATGGATTTTTTCTGTGTATAAAAATGTTTCGGCCATCATAATGTCCAAATCTATTTGCTTTAGGGTTATTCAGAGAAATTAGAAAAATGTTAAATCCTCTGAACATTGAATCAATTTGGTGGAAATTTACCCAGATTATCTAATTATGGTGTTTATTTGATTTGAACATGATTGATAAATTAAATCAGCTATTCGTTCTGATGTAAATGCCAATCATATTATTACTTATACTTGATGGTTTCTCAAGAATCCAATCGGGTTTTGGTTATAAAAAGAAAAATATATTATTTCCCACGTACACCATTCATAAATAATCTGATGAATCATGCTACATTGGAGAAGGATGTGGCAAAAGATCTCATAAACAGAAATTAATATCCCAATATAGGTAACTCCCAGAATTCATTTTTACCAAATAGTTAGAATACCAATTACATTTCAATGGTTAATTCCATAATATATCCAAAAAACGCGTTTTGATACATTATTCTTACAAATTAATTCTAAGAATAGTCTAGAAACGAGATTCTAAACGTTGAGCAATCTTTGATTTCAATATTTGTTACAAAGGATAAATTCAGTGCTTTTACATTTGTCAGGATGTTATCAAAAGAAAGACAGAATAATATCTAATGCTTTGTTCAAATTCAATCGAAACAAATGAAAGAAACAATAAGCAATCATCATTTATGAATCCAATATTCAAAAAAACTACTACTCATTCACCAATTCTGTTTAGATATGCACTTTTTTGGATAATTGAAAAAGTTCTGAATAAATCATCGCATATTCTAAGGTTTTGTTGCCGAATTATCAGTTATGGATTATGTGGAATACCAATTAATAGACAATTCACCAATTCACTCAATGAAAATGCGGAGAAAAACCAATGGGAAAAAAAACAAAGTGAATCACAATTAACAAAATCAATGATATTTTCATTTCTAATAATTTGTTTGATATATTATGTTGAGAAAATAATTATTCAAAAACATATAATTCAAGTTCAAAACCATTTCATTTGGGTTATGAAAATAACAAATTCTAATGATAATTTTCGCCAAATGGAAACTGGTGATATCATTCGGGGTGTTGGTTTGGGATGTGAAAGTGAAAATATTGATCAAGGAACATCTTATTCTCAAATGAATATCGATATTTCATATTGTTTCTTCTCAAGACATTCTCGTTATGAAGGATATGGTGGGGTGATAAGTGTTTCAGGTGCTTTCTCAATCTCTGTAAATAGTTCAATGTTTTATAATTGTTCATGTTCATCATGGGGAGGTGCGATATATGCTTCTTGTTATTATCAAGCATCTCTCAGAATGATATGCGCAAATAAATGTTATGCTCATTATCAAGGTCATTTTGTTTATCTTTATATTCAACAGATAAATCAAGTTGAGTTGATTTCGGTTTCAAAATGCTTCGATTCAGCATCAGGATACAGTCCTTTATACTTAGAATCAGGTAATTCAAGAGTAGACAATACAAATAGTTCAATGAACAATGGTAATAGGCAATCTGGAATATTTATTTGTTCTCCATCCTCATTCACAAGCTCATACTGTACTTTCTCAAACAACAGGGTTTATGATTGGAGTTGCATATACTTACAATCTGAATCAGGAATAATTTTAATGTCATATGCTAACATTGTTCATAACAACAGTCCATCTTGGGGAGTTGTCGCTGTATCTGGAACAGGATCAAGAAAGTTAATGAATTGTATTTTCCATAGTAATCAAAACTATTTATTCTGTGCATATGGAGGTTCCCTTGAAGTATCTCATTCGTTCATAGATCATTTATCTTCTTCATTCTCGATTTCAACAGCAGTATCAACAACAACCAACAATTCATTTAATTCAAGAATGACTTATCAATTTCAATTTTTCAATACTCATCTATGTAATGCTGATATACCTTTAATAGGTAAAACACCAGTTGTAATAATGACGAGATCTCCCATGAAATCTATAGATGAAACCATCCAAAAAACACCTAGAATGACATTCGATAGAACAGTTGATCATACAATGAGAGAAACTCCTATCAATTCTCCACATCAAACCCCTATTATAACTCAAAAAGAATCTCAAATTAACACCCTTGAAGAAACATTAAGAGAAACACAAAAGGAGACGATACCAAGAACATATGTTGAATGTATATTCACATATCAAATGGCTAATTGGAGAGAGATCAGTGTGATTTTCTCTTTCTCTTTTTTATATCCAATAGTAATTCTTATGATCTCATGAATAAAACTTGATTAATGATTCCATTTCTATCATGTTTGGCAATTGCACAGCCCATGGATTTAAAAAAACACTTTAACAAAATGTTAATATGTTCTTCCATCAATGAGAATCTTAGGATTCATTAAGCCAAGCAGAATCTATGATTATAGTTTCGTGAATTGGGATGTTATCTTTCAAAACCTCGAAAAACAATTCCGGAGTTTGGTTTCAGTTCTGAAATGAGTTTAATACTTTAGACTCAAAGAAGAAAAATGGTGAAAAATATGTCTATCAAACAATTTAAGGCAGAACAATTCAAATATTTCGGCAGTTCAGTTAACATGTTATTCCTATTTTTTTAGATGATCCCAAAATGTGGTAAACTCTTATATTTGTGTGGCTCAATTGATTAAATAGGAGTTTTCCCTGTGAATCAAAATAAGGAGTTCATTGGATTTGATAATGATTGTGAAATTGAATCAAACATTTGTTCTGATGAAGCAACAGGTATTCAAGAAAGTCAAAGGTATGAATTTTTAAACAATTGTTATCAAAGTAATCATGGTTTCTGCCCTAATGTTGATTGTTAGCAGAAATAGAATTTCTACATAATAAGTTTTGCATTCCAACAATAGGATATAAGTTTACCATTGTTTGGAGCATGTTTAAACCAGTAACTTGATTTGGAAAAGGTTTAAAAGTGTGGGATAACTTTTATTCACAAGAAAAAAATTAATTATCATTCATTTGTATCATTATTAAACCAAAAAGGAATAAATTTCTTTTTTATTGGACAGATTGAATTTTTCATCATATTTTGAAGAAGACAAATCTCAATAAGAAGGTATATCAAAAACACCCCTTACATTTTTCATCACTTGGGTCATAATCAAAATTGTGATTTCATAGAAATCAGCTTTGCCAAATATGATCGACTCTAGTTTCTAATCATTTCATCAGTCAATCAGACTAAGATAGAACGAAGACAATGAAATGGTTTAAAAGATAGTTTTAGGTAAAATAATCGTCTAAACAACAAATTCTGAAGAAATCGATAATTAATGTGGGATACAAAATGACTGTATTTCTCCCTGATTGTTGGATTCCAAAAATAGAAAATATAACAAAAAATTGTTGGATTTTTATGGTGAATTGGGAAAGCATTCTAAAAAACCATCTGAGGAAATAAGTAATTATGTCAGAAATTTGTCCCAAAAATAGATATTTTATAATACAACTGACATCCCTATCAACGAGAAGTATTTGTCTTGAAAATTAAATAATATTGAATTCATAAAAACTATTCATGATAAATTGATGACTATTATTAAATTAACAGGATTTGTTTAGTAGGGTGTTTAATTCAATTTTATTGATGAACAACACTTCTAATTGATGATAATCTCAACAATGTGTATGAAATTGTATAAAAGAATGTATTCCTAACATACTTATAGAATCATTAGAATAACTAATGGATGTATGATAGAGAATGAGAGTATTAGGTTGATCTCTCTCCTATTTCCAATTTGATTCAGACGAATGATTTCATGATGAGATCGATATGGTGTTTCTTGTGGAGTCTCTTTTATAGTTGGATCATATGATTTCTCTAACGTCATTCTCATTGTTTTTTCATTTGTTTTTCTGATTGTTTCTTCTAAAAGTCTTATTGGATAGTTTGTTCTTTCTGGAAGAGGTTCATCTGCATTACAATGAAGAGAATCAAAATATTGGATTTGATATGTTGAACTTTTTGTAAATGCATTATTGGTTATTGTTGATACCATTTTCCCAGTAGAGAATAATGCTACAGAATGATAAACCCAAATTGATCCCGAAACCATATTGAATAAGTAATTTGCATTATTTTGGAATAAGCAATAATAAAAGGATTTAATTCCAGCATCCCCTGCATATATAACTCCAGAGGATGGACTGTTGTTGTGAAAAGTCATAATCCCAGAACCACATACATTTTGTTCAAATTTTCCATTTGATTGTTCAAAAGAACCAGAAACTACATGAATGAATAATGGGACAATAATCAATAAAAGCAATGCTTTCTTTAAAAGAAAAAGTTTCCCTCTGTTTGCTTTGTAGGATTTGGTTACTTTTTCCCAGAATAGTGAGTAAAACATGAATATTCCAATTGTGAAGGCATTTGAAAATTTTAAAATGATTAATCCGCATGATAAATTTTTTTATAATAACAATTATGATATTTAAAAATGAAGAGGGCACAAATAAATATTTAAATATACAAAAAGAGATGAGGAGTGTCAACATTTAATAGTAATAAACCATAAATTGTAATTTACGGGAATGACTTCCACAAAGAATTCGATATAGAATGATACATAAACCCACACACTCCATTATTCTTGTGAGAACATAAAAGTTGATTCAAGAAGATTCATTCAAGTTTCTTAAGTTTTTTTTTAAAGAGTCGATAGTCACATTTCAAATTGTACTTTTTGGATTAAATTACAACATACTATACAGTCTTGTTTAAGAAGCTTATTGGAGAATCTATTCATAAAGCCACTCACCAAAAAATGAAACTCAAATCCATTTTTAGTTTTCATTTTGTAGCAATAATGGTTTTGTAGTTTAAAAAATCCAATAATAATCATTATCTATGCTTTGAAACCAAAAACATATATGTTTTACATCAGACTATTTAAGATTAGATTGGAAATAGTTTCAATTTATCAAGCCTGGCAAACACAATTTGGGTTTGATATTAGTATCAATAAAATCAGGTAATCAGAGAGTTGGAAAGACAAACAGTTCATTGATCAATACATATTTGATTTCTGTTTTAAATACTTCTATTTAACCTCAAAAATAATCGCAATGTTAAACTCAAACATTGTTATTAGCATCAGTTAATTGCAGAATGTGTTTCTATCCAATTTGCATGATGAATCGTATATCCCAAATCAATTTCATGTGAATTAACCTTCTAAAACCTAAATACACTAAGTTTTAATAATTTTTCGACATTTCTTAAACCCAATAATCTTCGAAATAGAGATTCTCCAAACTTGATTTAATGATTGGTTTTTAATGATGATGATTGTAATGTGTATTTCAGTTGAAACTCAATCTTGAATCAATAATGAAGCAATTCAGAAAAACTTCCCTAAAGAATTTGCTATATAACTCTTAAACCAATTAAAACTCTCGGTTTTATTGACCAATCTCCAGTTAATCTTCTATGTAACAACACTATTTTAGAGATACAACGTTTTACTTGGATAAGTATTTTTATTGTTACAATGTTTGTGTTTTTTTCATATATATTTCTTTCATATATTGGAGAAAGAAAGGTTAAATATCCAATTTCAGATTTGCAATATAATAGACACAATTTGAGAGCAGGTGTTTGCATAATGGAATCCATTGCATTTGGGAGATCTTATACTGACACATCTTTTGACATTTCAGGATGCTTGTTCGAGAGAAATCAGGTTTTTAATAATAATGGAGGGGTTATTTTGATAACAAACGGAGATTCTATGAAGATTTATAATTCTGTTTTCTATATTTGCACGGTATCTTCATCATATACAGGCGGAGCAATTTATTTTGGATCTAATCAGTCATCTATTAGGATGGTTTGTGCGAATCGCTGTTCAGCTGGATGGTGCCATTTTGCTCGAATTCAAACAAGTAAGTCAAGCATTGTTCAGTATTTATCATATTCTCAATGTTCAACAACAACAACAGGAGAGAGGCCCCTTGAGTTTTCTAATGGAGACCAAGTTTTCAATCATAACAACGGGTCGATGAATAGAGTCACATATCATTCTGCAATGGGAATATACAATCCAACAACAATGGATGTTTCTTTTTGTTCATTTTCGAATAATATTGCTGCCCAATGGGTTTGCTTGCGATTTTTTGGGTCAACAGGGAATATAACCAGGTTAAATGTTGTTCACAATAACAGTCCCAATCATGAAGGGGTTGTTTTTGTTACAGGTTTCTTTGTTTTTGATGATTGTGTTTTTTTCAATAACAGAAACACATTATTTTTTGTGGAAGGTAACACTATTACTGTAAAGAATTGCCACATATACCACATAGATAAAGTTTATTCAGGATCGGCAAATATGATTTCCAATGTAATGTCATTAACTGCTTCGCATATTCTTGAGCATTATCAAACTCATCAATGTAATGCAAATAATCCAATCAATCTTTATCCTACAGCATTCAAGCGCCTTGATCCATTCTTTATTATTGCAATATTTAGCTTTATATTAGAGTAAACAGGTATTTATTTAATCGTATATACTTTACATAAATAAACTTGAAATAACGTTGAATTTAGTTTCATGAACAAAACAACAACAATTGTTATTAAAAGAAACGATAAATTGCCTGTCAATGCTAAAAAGGGTCGCAGTTATGTGTATTCATCTTATAATCCTAGACGAAATCCTTCTTTGAAACCGTTTGAGATAAGTAAAAAGAGCAAAGAGCAACAAGACAAAGATAATTTCGAAATGGAAACATACCGAAATCGTCTTCTAGCAAATCTTTCATTTACTGGAATGGATTTAGATATCCTAAAAAAGCTCATTAATTATTTACGGGAACTTGCTCGAACTTCAGCCGACAAAGGGAATTATGCGGATGCCGAGAGCTCCAGAAATTTAGTTGAGGAAGTAAGAAAGCAAATCATAAAGCTTGTAGATCATCCTGCAGAGACCAAGGGGCTTGTCGTCCAACAAACTGCTAGAAAGTCTGATCTTGAAACAAAATGTAAGGAGGAGATCGACAACTATGATCAAGAAACAGCTGCAAAAGTCCAACATCTTGAAGAAAAGCACAAGAGGGAAATGATTGAATTTGAAGACCTATGGAGAAACAAAATGCCTCATAAGTATAGAAAGCCAACAACACAGTTACTCCAATTAAAACAAATCGAAAAATCATTAGCAGTTTCTGGCGAATATGGCCGAGCAAAAGAAATCAGTCAACAAGCCCAAGCTCTTTCATTATCTGAGCAAGAACACGCCCAAACAATGCTTGTTAATGATTACCAAGCCTCACTTCAAAAAATTAATGAAAAGCATAAAGTTGAAATGAGTCTTTTGGTGCATACTAGATTTCAAGGAAAAGAAGTCTTACTGTCAAAGCAGTCGAACGAGAGAAAGTCGGTAATCAATCGAGAACTAGTTATCAAAGAAAAACTTTCTTCTATGCCTCCTAAAAAAGTTGGCGCTGTCAAATCAATAATACAACCAGTTTCTAGATCAGCATCCAATGAAAGAAAAAAGGTATGTGAAGTCCTTTTGCCAGCTCTTAAGCCACCAAATGATCCCGAATTCATTGAAGAATTTAATAGGAAGAAGAAAGAGATTCTTAAAAAGAAGCTTGAATATCAAGAACATAATGCTAAAGAATTGCTTTCAAAATACTCTCTTGAATCAATGCTCGGAAAGGATGTTCATAAGGATACATTAAACAGTGTGCCAGATATGAAGGATTCATCGACACAACATAAAACCAATGATGATAAAGACAAAAACAAAAAGAATGGAGGAACAAAAGATCAACAAAAGCCTAAAAACCCAAAGTCAAAAGAAGAAAAAGAAACAAAGCCCGTTGAAGAGGAAGAAATGTCTAAGAACAAATCTGATTCGATATCACAAGATCTCAAACAATTACCAAAACAAGTAGAAAGCTCTAGTGAGAACAAAAAGGAGGAATTGCCTCTAACAAAGACTGATCCAAATCCAGAAAACCAAAATGAAACAAGCGAAGTTAAACAAAAAGAAAAAGGAGAAGATTCTTTATCAATGCAAAAAGTCACAAATGATCAAGTTACAAAACTTATTGAACCCAGCGACTTACCAAATGATGAACATGATTCACCTCAAAACGTAAACACCAGCGATATACCAGTTAATGCGAACGATAAAGAAGCACAGGATTCCAATCCTCCTCAAAAAAACCAGATTGAAGATGATGGAAATGTACCAACAATTTGAAAGATGTAAAACAATTGCTTCTAATTCATTTTTTTGTTTTTGTTTTTGAAAAAACAAAATCAATGAAGTTCTTTGTTAATGACTTTTCATTGTTTTCATAATTGATCTCAAAATTCCATTGAACAGAAAAGGTTTCAAGAGCAGAAAGAAAGCCTACAATTATCTGCACATCATTGAAAGACCTAATTAATGAACACCTAAGATAATGAGACATAATCAACTCAGAATTGCTTATCATTGAAACAAAATTACTGGAAAGTTTTCTATCTTTAAGAGAGGCATGCCAAAACTGGATCCAAGCATTCCTATCACTTGCCGTTCGAATAATTGACCAATTACCAACTATATTAAGAGGACCCATAGAGTTTGCAACTGAGTGAGCAAATGTATACACATCACATCCAACTAAAAAATGAGCAAAAACAGCCTCAATACAGTATATGAATTCAAAAAATACTTTTTGAGGAACCAGTTTTTGAATAGAGTTAGCGTATGACGCATCATAGAACCACCGATTTAACAATTCCATAGGTTTGTGAGGAAACATATACCTTAATTCTTTGGGCAAATCTCCAGGATGGTCAATAAGTTTATTTGCATTTAATAAGGATTTGATGAGTTCTGTATCCATAGCTATGGAATCAGGTGAGTAAAAAGATGACAATTCATGAGAGCTCAGAATCATATTCAGAACAGATGTTTGAAGTGTTTGAACAATTCTTGAAGCTTCTCGGATTCGGTCCTCATTAGGTATTTTGTCAACACCATAAAACCCAGATAAAGACTCACCAATAAAACCATTAAGTACTAAAGAACATAACATTAAGAAACAATCGGTCTGATTGGAATTAATATAGTTGTTTTTGAATGTCTCTTGGGAGTTATTATCATACGCATACTTTGGAATCTCTAATGAGGTGTTGAAAAAGAGAGGAGAATATTTCGTAAAACAGGCAACCGGGTTACTGAGCCGAGTTTTAACCAATGCAGAAAGTTGATCTTGTGTCATTTTTTTCACAGGTTTCCTTTCGGGTAGTTTTGGTAACTCAATATTATGACTATACTTGGATTTATCAATAATCTCAAGAGTCGGTTCTGGGATGGGATCCATTTGGGAAAACTGTTTTTTATACTTCTTTAATTGATCATTGAGTTTAAGTTCTAATGATTGCGTTGCTTTCTCGAGTTCATTGGTATTCTCTTTTTGTTCGATGATAACCTTTTCGGGTTCAGGTTCGGGTTCAATGTCCTCACATATTGCGGAAATTGTAAGCCTTTCATTAGCTTCAACAGTAGACCGAGTTATTGATAATGAGAGATACCATATCTTAATGCTATCAAAAGAACAAGTATCAAACGTAATATAATCATCACTGTTGGAATCATGAATCTTGAAACCAATGCTGTTATTGCTATAAGTAATTAAAAATCGTGTCCTTGATGTAATTTGCTTTTCGATAATTGCCTTTCCCGAATCCTCTATGAACAAAATGGACGTATTTTCAAGACGGACTTTGTATATATTGCTAGATTTGGTGGCCGAAAAACTCACGAACAAGACTTCTTCATATAAAACTGATGTTCCCATTGCCATTTTAAGCATCTCATCGAGAAGATCTTGAGAATGCTTTGCATAGTGATACCAAATCTTCAATAATGATTCATCTTCGGTTTTCAAAACAAAAGGCTTAGTATTATTATTAATTGGTACGAATTTTAATGTGTATGGATTATTAGCATCTCCAGGCATAAGTGAAGGCTCATAATCCGGCAAAAAAAACATATATCTTGTTGATGGCGATCCAATTTCAACAAAAACGAATCTAATAGAACATTTTGATCCAAATGGATTGCCCCCATCTACTTCAATAGTAAATCGTCCAGTACTACTAGTATTCCCCAGGAATTGTTGAATCAACTCCATTTTACTAACAACAAAATAAAAAAAACTTGGTTTTTATTGTGTCATTTGGTTAATTACCGACCTCATTGGCTCTAATTGATCATTAGGAATAAGGTTAAACTCCCTCGCAAAGAAATAGAAGTGTTTGAATGATGTGTTCAAGTGAAGAAGTTCTCCAAGATCAGTAAAGTGCTCAAGATGATGATAATAACAGTGCGCATATATCCTGAACATTCGCCTCATCATCTCCTTAATGATTGCTTCAAAATTCTTTGGGAAAGGATCTCCAATCATAGATGGGAATATTGATTCATCATCAATTTGCGACAGGATCCAGTCAAACAGAAGTCCAATATATGTTGGAGCTGGATATTCTGTGGCTTTGGATGTTTTCTTATCTGCCCACAGGTACTTAAATGCTGGTCCTGCTTGCATAATTGGACATGTTTCAACCGTGCAAAAATCGGAAATTGTAGAATAAAGCATCATGATCTGATTATAGAAATCAACAATATTCACAGCATACCATTCATTGATATCTTCTCCTTCAGGCAACTTGACAGCTTCTCGAAAATCTCCAATTCCAAGCGTTTTCATCTGGTGCTCTTTAAGAGCAATCCTTCTTGGAGTGGAACTAACATCCTTTATCTTCTTAAATGTGTCCTTTTTGTTTTGGCTGTGGTTAAAAACGAAAAATACAATATCCAACTCATAAACTTATGTACGATTAGTAAAGTAAAAATGCTTCAGGGTTTTGAGACTTTTGTTTTGGATCCTTCTTCAGAACCTGTTTTGCTGCCGCCAGATATCAGGGCTATGATCAAAAGAAAGAGTAGCCGGGATCCTATATCCAGGTTTGCATATAAATTGCACTTACTTTTGATGTATGCTGGAGATGATGTTGGTCGGCAGAATTATATTGGAGCTGGGTGGACATGCGAAAATCAATTTCGGATAAATAAGAAAAGGCTTATCACTGTTATGGAAATTAAATTGAATACCCTTAATGTGAATTTGAAAGATTTAGGATTTCAGCAGCTTCAATGCGATCATAATGGCTGGACCGAATGGTCTAGACATGGATTTAACAGAACAAGCACACTTGCTGATTTGGCTGATGTTTCATCAGATAAAATTTCTGGTAAAGATGGCGATAAGACGCAGAAGGGGCATTTTGTTGACGAATCTATGGTTTCAAAGGTTTCATCTCTTAGAGACATTGTTTTTGGTCGATGTGAATTGGAAACATTGCAAGTTTTTAAGAGGATTGCCAACTCCATATGGGAAGAAATCATTGATGGTATTGAGAATAAAAACTCAATATCTTTCGAGGAATTCTTGCCTTTAGTATCAGAAAGGTTCAGAGTATCCCACCAGTCTCTGAAAAATGCGAAAAGAGTGCTTGAGGTAATGTTCTTATGCGATCCCAAACAAGTTACAATACAGGATTTTGCAAGATTCTTGGCTAAATTCGGCCCAGAGGAAACAGTAATGGAAAAGATTGGATCTTTAACATCATCATCAAATCAGAACGATCATTGGTTTAGGCCAGTCTATGGTGTTCCTACTGATATTGCAGACTGTTCAACATATGGCTATTTCGACGAAACAGAGCAAAATTGCATTGTTATTGTTCAGAAAAATGTGAAACAATGTAAAGTATATAATAGATTAGATATCGCTATCCCAGGAGAATACCTAATAGATGATCAGGGCACTACGTACTCATCTTGGCAGGACTTTTTCGAAAAGAACCCACATCCTCAGGTAATGTACAACTGGTAGTTTATTTATATAAACTAATCAATTGCAAACCAGCCAATGAACAAAAACGAACATTATAAATGTTCCAAAATATTACAGAGTGTATTAAAGCGACCAATTTCCCAAATATTTTGGAGTTATGGAGGAAAATGTGCTGATGAAACGCCATTTACACTTTCTTTGGTTTCAGAGAAGCTCGAAAGATGCCTTTACCATAGCCTTGATGATTTTATCAAAGATATGAAATTGTCTATTGATCCTTCATCCAGTTTTTGCAAAAAGGATCCACTTAGATCCGCTGCTGTCAGTTTACTTAACAAAGATCTTGAAGAAGCAATTCAAAAATACTCTGTATCAATATCTAAGCATATTCAAGAAACCCAACTTATTGAGAAATCTTTAATCGAATTTGTTGAAGAATCCTCTCACTTCTGTAATACAACAATAGAGATTTGTGAATCGCATGATCCAGCATCAAGAATGACACAGATTCGAGAAAAAGAATATTCATCATCTGATATAGCAATAATGCTCCAATCTGTAAGATCTCCAGAGCTAGTTTTGAGATTCGCATCACGTGCTTTCAAGCTTCAGCCCGAGACAATTACTGTTGGAAATGACCTCAGCTTTCATTTTGCATTAATGACAAATGAAACAATTCAAGATCTTGGTGTTTTTATTACAAATACCCTCAGAAGTGTTGCACAAGGTAGCATCGATACTATTAGAGTTGTAGATAGACCAGAGTAAAAAGAGTGTGTTATTATTTGTGTTTACCTTTTTTTATGGAATCCAGGCAATGAAAAAGCCAAGTTAAGAAAGAACCATCAGAATAATTTGTTCTTGGATATAATTATGAATGAATCATCAAAAGAACAAGTAGATATCTAAGAAGTAGATTCATTAAATAAAAATTAACGAATCATTGATTGTGGGTTTGTTTCCACTTACTTTTATGAATAAGATCTATGCTCAATCACTATTAAATGTATACATTCTTTATAATGGTCGATAAGGTTCTTCACGAATAAGGTTGCCATTGATGATTTTGATGAATAAAACAGTATAAAGCCATTCAAAACCTTTCACGGGACTTAAAACATAAAAAGAAATGAATATTGATATTATTGTTAATAAAGTTGCTGTAGGTCGTTTCATATATAAAGGGACTAACAATACAATAATAGATGATACAACAAAATAAGAATATAGAGTGATACCATATATCCAATCGTTATTCTTAAACAACCATCCTAACAAGATTGGGTATATATGAACAAGCGCAAATATTAAATGGTCCTTAAACTTTCTTCCTTCTCTGTGATACCATCTTTTTAGAACGTTTGTTGAATTTGCTATCGCACCACTGACAATATCAAAAGTAATCAAGAATCCAAGTATATATTGATAGCATCCCCATTGTAAATTTTTATAATAAGCATAAAGAACCTCAAAAAAGCCAGCTATTATTCCAGGAATTAAAATCAACACGTTTTCACCCGTTGTTGCACCAGGACCGATAAACTTATCCCAAAAACCAAAAATATCATCCCTTATCTCAGGAGTATTCCAATTTATTTGATAATCTGAGCCAACTTTTATTTCATTCGCCATTTTTGTCAATAATAAAAAAGAAAAATAAGAATAGCTGGTTTATTATGAACTTCTGGTTGTAACGAGTTTTTACCCTCGAGAATGGTAAATACTTCTTAATGAAGAGAGTAGAATTCTCAACTATAAAAAAACTTGAAAGATTAGGAAAAGGTTCTTTTGCAAAGGTTTTCAAAGTAGAATCAAGTGATTTTGGTATTGTTGCAGCGAAGTATGTGGATTTGTTAGATAACAAGATTGATCATGAGAGTGTTAAAAAAGAGGCAGATATAATGATTGCTCTTCGACATCTAAATATTACTCAGCTTTATGGAATCTGCGAAACAGAGAAGTATTTCATAATTCTCATGAAATTTGAAGAAAATGGAGATTTATTTAATTATATTCATTCTTTTCAAGATTATGAAGCACAATTTATCTGGCCTGAGAGATTAAAAATGTGTATTGGAATATGTCGTGGATTAAAAGCACTTCATGATCGAAATATCATTCATCGTGATTTGAAGAGTAGTAATATTCTTCTTGATCGAGAAAACACCCCAAAGATCTCAGATTTTGGGTTATCCAAAGTTATTGATGAATATAGTGTCAAATCTAGTCTTAATAATGCTTTTGGAGATTTATTATGGCGGGCACCAGAGATAGTTAATGGTAGATATTCAAAAAAGTCCGATATTTATTCTCTCGGTATGGTTTTCTGGGAAATTGGAACAGGAAAGAAACCTTTTGAGGGTTTTAAACAGCTTGATAATCGATCAACAATCATTCCAAAGATTGAATTTACCGAGAATTTCCATTTAGTGTTTAAAGAATTGGTTGAAAAATGTTTGGATAAAGATCCAGAACAACGACCTGACATTATTACCATTCTAAACAAAGTTGAGGAAATTGTATTACCTCTTCTATATTATGCTCGAATTGGTGATATTAATGAATTGATACGACATATAAATCAAGGAGATGATGTTAATATGAAGAATAATGAAAATGAAACTCCCCTTCATGTTTCCTCCTCAAATGGTCATCTCCAAATAGTTCAATTTTTGGTTGAACATGGAGCAAATATCAATTCCATCAACAAAAGTCAAGAAACCCCACTAAGTTTATCTTCTGCAAATGGACATCTTCCAATAGTAGAGTATTTGATATCTCATGGAGCTGATTTCAAAGATGGAATAAATAAAGAGAGCTATCTTCATTGGTCCGCAAGAAACGGTTATCTGAATATTGTAGAGAATCTAATTAATAAAGGAGAAGACATTTATCAAAAGAATCAAAACGGTGAGATTCCTGTTGAATTAGCTAAGATACATAAACAGGGCTTAGTTATTCAATTTCTTGAGAGAATTCATCGACAAAGTGAGAAAGCTTTTGAAGCATCAAAGAAAGGTGATATTCAAACAATATTTGATCTTAATAAAGATGGATTCAGTATTAATACTAGATTCAATGGTCGTTTACTTATCCATTTATCATCTGAAAATGGTCATCTTAGTGTTGTTGAATATCTAGTTAATCAAAAAGTTGATATAAATTCAAAAGATAATAATAATTGGACTCCTCTTCATTATGCTGCCAAAAATGGTCATCTTAGTGTTGTTGAATATCTAGTTAATCAAAAAGCAGATATAAATTCAAAAGAAGATAATAATTGGACTCCTCTTCATTATACTGCCAAAAATGGTCATCTTAGTGTTGTTGAATATCTTCTTCATCAAGGCGCTGATTTTCGAGATGGAATTAATGGACAAAATTATCTTCATTGGGCTGCTGAAAGTGGTCATCTTAGTGTTGTTGAATATCTAGTTAATCAAAAAGTTGATATAAATGCAAAAGGTAATAATAATTGGACTCCTCTTCATTATGCTGCCAAAAATGGTCATCTTAGTGTTGTTGAATATCTTCTTCATCAAGGCGCTGATTTTCGAGATGGAATTAATGGACAAAGTTATCTTCATTGGGCTGCTGAAAGTGGTCATCTTAGTGTTGTTGAATGTCTAGTTAATCAAAAAGTTGATATAAATTCAAAAGATAATAATAATTGGACTCCTCTTCATTATGCTGCTAGATATGGTCATCTTAGTGTTATTGAATATCTAGTTAATCAGAAAGCTGATATCAATGCAAAAAATAATTATGTTGAGTTTTTATATTTGATTTGACTCCTCTTCATTATGCTGCTCAATATGGTCATCTTAGTGTTGTTGAATATCTAGTTAATCAGAAAGCAGATATCAATGCAAAAAATGATTATATTGAGTTTTTATATTTCAAATGACTCCTCTTCATTGGGCTGCTAAAAATGATCATCTTAGTGTTGTTGAATATCTAGTTAATCAGAAAGCTGATATAAATGCAAAAGATAATAGTGTTGAGTTTTCATATTTGATTGGACTCCTCTTCATTGTGCTGCTGCTAATGGTCATTTTAGAGATGTTGAGTATCTTCTTCATCAAGGTGCTGATTTTCAAGATGGAATTAATGGACAAAGTTATCTTCATTGGGCTGCTGAAAGTGGTCATCTTAGTGTTGTTGAATATCTAGTTAATCAAAAAGTTGATATAAATGCAAAAGGTAATAATAATTGGACTCCTCT
>Ga0074193_1001060_pt1 | contig 37693 bp, 36 predicted proteins | sample EPASupsiteHSE605_FD_64523 | JGI IMG/M metagenome (GOLD analysis project Ga0074193, IMG submission 64523) | Bioremediated contaminated groundwater from EPA Superfund site, New Mexico - Sample HSE6-05 | ecosystem: Environmental > Aquatic > Deep subsurface > Groundwater > Contaminated ... | reverse complement strand
TGGTTGTTTTTACCATATCTTTCTTTAAGGACTATATTCCCTTGATTATTAATTCCATAATCAGGACAATCTTTGTTCCAGCAAAAAAATTGTGAAAAATCGATTTCAGAAGTGATTCCAATCCCCCAATAATAATAGATTTAAAGATATATAAAAATAAGTCAATGATTTAGGGACACTACCAGGAAATTATTTTTTGAAAAATTAAATTAAGTCCTGATAAGCAAATTTACACTCACAAAAATCGAACTGATCTATTTATTAAATTTGTCTTTTTAATCAAGAGTAGCTCTGGAGATATCGCATATCTCACAGTTCGGATCACGACAGTGTTCTTCTTTTTCTGTCTCCTCATCATTTTCGTCACCCGGAAATTCGGAAGCAAGAGCTCTCGTACTTTCGGCAAGCACCGCCGCATTAGAAATGGATGCTCCTATCATAATGGCATAAAATATGCTTTCTTTCTTAATCCCTCTCCTTTTTGCGATTCTGATATGCATTTTCAGGCAATGCTCGCAGCGGAGGGCAGAAGCTACACCTATGGAAATAAGTTCTACTGTCTCCTGATCAAGGTTCTTGAATTCCCTCATTATGGAGTTATCATAAAGTGTTTTAGGAATGAATATCTCCGGTAGATCTTTCATGAAGTTCATAATGTAAGGAACTTCACCATACTGTTTCCGGACATCCTCCAGGAGTTCAGGAACGGCTCTCTCAGGATCCTTTTTCAAAATTTCCACAATATCCTCAAGTTCCATACGAAACCACCAGCATACATTAACGTGGAAACAGGGTTCCGACGCCGTTTTCCGGGTCAGGCTTTACAGTTTAAAGGATAAGTGAAAAGACACGAACCCAGTAAAAATGTAAAGTGGATAGCTCTTAACGCAACAGAATCCGGGTCAAATTGCAAAACCAACGTCAGACTTAGATTTGATTTTTATCAATATATAATTTTTCATTTTTGACCTGGAAATGTTCGCAAGTTCTGAAAGGATAACTCCCTCATCAAATTCAAGCTTTTCAATTTTTTCATGGAATTCATCATATGGCAGTTTGACCCTGAGTCCGTCCAGCTGGAGGGTAAGAGGGGCAGGAGAAAGCACCTTATGGATTTCAGGAACCTGATTTTCGATTTCCTTCATGACTCTTGCAGGAAGTACTGCGAGGGGGTCTTTTGCCTGCTGCTTACGAATACCATCAGCGATCTTTCCAACCTCTTCATTGAGTTTGTCAAGGGCGCTAACCTCTTCTGTTTTTCTTAATCTATGAGAGGTCCTTCCGATATTTCCAACGTAAAGGTCTGCTCCGGGAACTTCCTCGGTTTTCAGGTCCGGTCCGCCTGTCACCACAATCGGTATTTCAATGCCCTCAAAGAGTTTTGGCTTCTTATTAATAATACAGTCACTGAATGATCCGAATGTGAAAACTGCAATATCATGTTCGTTGATAAGTTTCCTTTCGTAGTCCATGGATAGAGACACTCTGCGCCCCATTCCTCTGGCAAGCCCTATCATATTTGTATTGGCTCCGGGGTGACGGAGGTATTCTGCTACATCACAGGCTGAATGAGGAAGGTGATGAGAGGCAAGAGTTGGCGAAACTACTGCAATCTCTACCCCCGTAAGAGGAGCTTCTATAATGATTCCAAGCAGGTCGTCAGATTGTTTTTTTACTATCTCGATGTCCTTTTCAGGGACAAGCATTATAAGGTTAACTTCAGTCCCGGTAACTACTTTTTGGATTACGTAGCCTCCCAGGTCTTCCAGTAGTTCGATTAAAAGCCCATGTTTGTGGACGCCGCCTGTGTAAAGATAGGGTCGAAGTACAGCCATTTTATTTTTTCCCTCCTTCTATCAACTCTTCGAGCATTGTCCCTGCCTCTTCGATCCATTCATGTTTTAATGCTTCCTCGGATGCAACAAAAACAAAGTTGTTGCCTTTATACAGGTGGTAGCGGACCCTGAAACCCTCCGGAGTGACCCGGATTGCGAAATCCACGAGGTTTTCGTGAAGTCTGTGTCTGGGATCTGCAACCATCATTTCTTTAATAAAAGCCGCTTCTTCCTCTGGCTTATCCGTAGTTATGGCTACAGTCCAGCGGTCCGGCTGGCTTACATTCGCCTTCCCGTAACGTTCCCAGAGTTTTCCTAACAGTTCAGGAATGTATTGCTCTTTTTTGATCGAGATTATTATTTCACCGGCAACCGGTTTTGCTTCCACGTCGGCAATGTCAATTGTCGTAACCTTGGTGCCTATGTCCCTGAGAATTATTACCATCTGAAAGAGGGAATCTTCAGGTCTCAGCACCACCCTGATTCTTCCTATTGCCGGAGCAAGCTTGAGACTTAAAAGGTTATCCTCGATAATCTTCCTGTAAAATTCCTGCTCCGAAGCAATTGCGGACTCGACAACAAAGGTCTCAAGCGAATCCATCTCTGCCTCACTCCTCCACGTAACCTGAAGCAAGTAGAGCTGCTCCTACTGCCCCTATAAGATGGGAGTTCTCGGGCACGAGGACATCAATCTTGAGAAGTCTTCCCAGGGCTTTTGGTACTCCCTCTATCAGGGAGGATCCACCTACAAGAATCAGAGGCTCTTTTACATCCACTTCCTGCAGCTGTTGTTCGTATATCTGTTCTACTACACTATAACAGGCAGCCGCCGCCACATCTTCAGGAGTAGCTCCTCTGGCAAGGGAATTTACAAGGGACTGGATCCCGAAAACTATACAGTAGCTACTCATGGACACTTTTTCATGCATGCCTTTGACTGCCAGAGCTCCGAGTTCGGTAATGTCTACACCAAGGCGCTTTGAGATCATCTCAAAGAAACGTCCTGAAGCTCCGGCACAGATACCTCCCATCGTAAACATTCCCGGAATTCCATCTTCAACCGAGATTGCCTTATTGTCCATACCGCCGATGTCAATAACTGTTGCAGGGCCTTTCTGCCTGTCCGCAAGATAGACCGCTCCTTTCGAGTTGACGGTGATTTCTTCCTGGATAAGCTGGGCTTTGAAATGGTTCCCTACAAGGAAACGTCCGTATCCTGTGGTACCGAGTGCCTGAATCTCTTCTCTGGCGACCCCGGCCTCTTTAAGAGCCTGAGAGTATGCTTCTTCTGCGCTTTCAAGGACTTTTGTCGTGGGTACCCAGCCTTTGCCTATTATTTTGTTGTCCTTCATGACCACTGCTTTTGTAGTTGTCGACCCTGAGTCTATTCCTGCAGTCAATCCGGTCTGAACTTCCCTTGTAAGAAGATGCCTGCGTCTGACAATTGTGGTCAGGGCTTCCAGGCGAGTGAGAAGGGTACCTGCAGTGGTACTTTCGGTAAATGAATAGCTAATTACTGGAATATTGGAGTGCTTATGGATGTACCTTCTGACCTCATTTCGTACAATAGCTCCTTCGGCACAGCGGAAGCAGGTGGTAATAAAAACTCCGTCTACACTGGTTGTGCCTTCAACGATAGCCTTTGCTCGCGCCATCATAAGCCTCAGGTCTCCGCTTGCAACCTCAAGCCCGAAATCCCTGCCTATTGTATCTATGGATGCAATGTCAATCTCAGGATAAACAAATTTTGCGTTTACCTTGGCTGCAGCAGCGTCAAATTCAGGCTGAACCCCGGCGTACTCAGAGCCGCAGGATACCAGTGCAATCTTGACAAGTCCAGGTTCTTCAGCACTCATTTCTTGTCCTCCTTTTCTGCCGGTTCTTCCTCAGGCTTTTCTTCCTCAGGCTTTTCTTCCTCAGGCTTTTCTTTAGGCAACGACTCCAGAAATGCTGCGATTTTGTTTACAAAATCGTAGGCTTCCTCGTCAGACTCCGGGTACTTTACCTCGAGTACAGGAACACCTTTTGAGCGGATCAGATATTTCATCAGCTCATTTGTGCGGTTACAGCCCACGCAGCCAAAGTCTGTGGGTGGCTTTTCAACTATAATTGCTGCTTCTGACTCTTCTATAAGGGGACCTATCAGGGCCATCCTTCCCCTTACTCCAGCCGGTACTTCAATTGCAGCGTATTTAAGACCCGATTTAGGCTCTTCAGGAGTGATATTGATAGGAGGAGAATCCAGGCTGATATTTGTAACTTTTTCTCGTATTTGGCTCATTATGGTAAGGGGCTTGTGCCCGAAACGCTCAACCAGGTCAGCCAGAATAAGACTGTTTATAGGGTAAATGAAAACCTTTACCAAAAAACTCACCTCGCAAGCTCCTCTTCAATAATTTTTTCCAAATCACAAACTTTAAGCCTGCTTTTCTCCTTGCACTTTTCTTTTACAGATTCCTTCGCTTCCAGTTCATCAAGTGCAGCCCCTATGGCAGGGAGCATCTTCACTTCTTCTCTCAGGAAATGGAACCCCGGCCGTGGGCCTCCGCCCCGGCTTGCCCGGCAGCGCCTCTGGTCTCCTGCAGGAAATCCTCTATCTTTTACAAAAATATAGTTTTTATCAAGCTGCCGAATTTTTTCTACTACTGCCAGGACATCATCCTTCTGCCCTGTTACGATAAGTCCAAAACAGGTCTCCTTTACCGTAACCGGAAATTCTGACTCATAAATCTTCATAGCTGCATCTGAAGGCAGCACTTTATCCGAGCTGATTACAATATACTTTGTAATCTCTTCTTTTTTTGTTTCCGTCATCTTTCGTCTCTCCTTAGCCCCGGGAGACTTCACCTGCGATAAATCCACACATGTGAATCCGCTCAAGTATCTGGATTATATTAAGGTGACCGTATTTACTATGAGTTAATTTGTTTATTAACCAGCTTCTAACCGGTATCAACCAGTTGATTTACCAGTTTTTAACTTATCTATCAGCTAACTTACTTATTACTGCTACTTGCCTCTAACTTACTTATTACTGCTACTCATCTATCATTGCGGTCACGTTCAATACTTCGTTTATATTATTCCCATTATATAAAATTACAGTCCTTTATCTCGTTGTCTTATCGTCCTACTTCTTCAGTTTACTTGCTTAAAACTTCAGTTACGTATATAGCATCTCCTTTTTTGATGCCTTTGAGTTTCTCAGGATCGATTATCCTGCCGATAATGTTGGTTGAGGAAAATTTTTCTCCAGTTGGACCGAAGAGGTCGTCGTCTTCAAGTTTGACTCCTATAGTCCCCATCCTTTTTGCCGCCTGGTTTGTAATTCCTATTTCCCCACCATGTATCTTCTTCGTGGGTGTATTTTCGGGAAGGATCTCTTTATACTTCACGACTTCCTTTTCCGTTTTGAAGAGGTAAGTGTCATCATATATCATATGAACAGGCAATTTTCCAACGGGTTTTGTCTTAAGTTCAAGGGAATGGCGGAAAAAGTCCACAGATTTGGGGGCTTTCTCAGGGTAAAGCTCAATTTCAATGAGTATTTCTTCGGACACTGCATATGCGATCACTTTTGCTTCACCAAGAATTTCCAGAGTTGTTGGGGGGTCCTGTTTGACGATTACCGCGTCCTCTCCAGCGTATCCGTCCTTTACGAGTTTCACCCCTATGGCAGAAAGTATAGGCTCGACCTCCTCAAAGCTGTGCCCAAGAAGGACTATCTGGGGAGGAAGATTTTCGATTGACAGCTTCTGTCTCTTCTCTGCGAGCTTAATGAGTTCAAGGCCTTTCGTTACTTTTCCTACTACCGAATGCACTAGGCTTGAAGGCCGTTCTTCTCTGGAGATGTAAGTCCTGCCTGTTCCGTATCCTACTGTCCGGATAGAAATGGCACCTTCACTTCTCGGCTCAAAGTTTTCGTAAGGAACGGGTTCTCCTTTCAGGGTATCGTCCGAGATAAATGAGCTGGTAATAACATCTACAGTAAATGTTCCTTCACGGGTCAGAGCATAGAATTGTTCTGCTCCCGTTGGGGCATTTCTGGAAAGTTCAACCTCAAAATAAGTGAATATGCTATTTCCATCTTCGAGAGGAGTAGAAAGGTCAGCCGTGCAGGTTTTTTCTGATAGTTGTTCCCATTCTATAATCGGCTCGATCTTCAGAATGGTATCCTCTTTTGAAAGACTGAAAAGGATTTTTCTCCCGGTTACAACTGTTGCAAAAACACCGTTTTCAGGAGTCCCATACTCTGCAGAGTGTTTTTTTCGCGAAAATATCAGATGAGTGTTACGGGAATCGAAACCTCCTGCTCCGAACAGGACATCAAAAGCTTCAAAGCTCTTTATCTCGCGCGAAGGCTTCATCTCGGCTTCAAAAGGTCCGAAAGCCAGAGCTTCAGAGCTGGCCCAATGGACATTTTTCCCCTCATACTCTTTAAAATGCTCAGCCCACAATTTTCCTGAGGGTGACTCAGGATTTTTAATTTCTATCCTGAATTCCCCTTTAGGAGTATTGATAGCGTATTCGGTGATTATTTCCGTTCTTTTCTCAGCGGTCTCTTTCAGAATCCCGATCGCTGTACCGGCTATATAGGGGGCTCTGGAAACTTTAAGGGCGTCTCCAAGGGTAGAGCCTGCAGGCAATGTGTATTTTTGCCCGTTCACCTCTACGCTGATCTCATTACTCGTAATCGGCACCTCATTTTAGTATTTTTCCATACTAAGAGGTGGCAGCATATTTATATTTCTTCTGCAGCTTCGATCCTTTCTTCTTCAGTGAGCTGGGAGAGTACGTTCTCCGGTTCCCCTATAGCTATGATCTTCCCATCACGCATAAGTGCTACACGGTCACAGATCTGGTGTACAAAATCCATGTCATGAGAGACTACCACAAAAGTTTCTCCTATTTCTTCTCTGGCTTTAAGGATGGAGTTTGTCACCGATGCCTTGGTAATCGGATCCATTGTCCCTGTTGGTTCATCCATGATGACGATTCTTGGCTCTTTGATAAGGACTTGTGCAAGTGCAATCCTATGCCGCTCCCCTTCACTCATTTCATCGGTCATTTTGGGTAAAATAGCTTTTGCCTTATTTTCTTCAAAGCCTGCTGCTTTGAGAGTTATTACGGCTTTTCTGACTCCGAGTTCGAACGGTAGATCAAGGCTGATAGATTCAGTGAGGTTATCTATTACGGAGCTGTGAGTGTAGAGTCCGTATTCTTGGTGCAGGAATCCCATGTATTTAGTTGCCCTTCCTTTGTTTTCCACTCCTAGCTTTGTCATATCAACCCACTCGTCTCCCACGCGAACCTCAACTTCTCCGGATGTGGGAGGTAAAATCCCCATAAGAATCTTCGAGGTGGTAGTCTTTCCTGCTCCGCTAACCCCGACCAGCCCAAAAATTTCTCCTTCTCTTACATCAAAAGAGATCTTATCCACAGCTCTTACTACGCCACGGTCTACTGAGATATAACGTTTTGAAAGGTCCCTTACCCGGATTATGGGCTCACCGACCATCGCACACTTTTCTTGCTTCTCCATGCATACACTCTGCATAAAGATTGCAGAGACTTCAAGCGGGTTCCCTTCCTGAACTACCTCTCCGTTTTCAAGCAGTATCGCCTTGTCTGCCAGGTTCTCGATGACTTCAGGCCAGTGAGAGGTAAGGACCATGCTCATATTGTAATTTCTCACTGCCTTAATCATAGCATCGTGAACAAGCTTTGCAGTTAGAGGGTCAAGGGTGCCTGTAGGCTCGTCAGCTAACAGGAGCAAGGGATTTCTTACAAGCTGTCTTGCAAGAACAACTCTCTGTTTTTCTCCGCCTGAAAGTTCTCTTGCAACGTGCATCATGCGGTGGCTCAGGTTTACTTCTTCCAGCAGTTCAACTGCCTTTTTCATGGAATCTTCTCCCTTATATCCTATTTCATTCAGGGAGTTTATTACGTTTACAAGAACCCTTTCATCTCCATAAAGGGCAAAGGTACGCTGGAGCATGATTGCAATGCGTTTGGTAATATCTTTCCTTATCGGGTCGTAAAGGGAAAGCTTCACGAAATCCGCTTCAAAAGCTTCTAGAGTCTCTCCACAGACCGGACACTTCTGGCCTGTCTTACTGGGACGCTCTATGTATCCGCACTTCTCGCAGCGGGCCAGATGGTAAATTACTTCACCTGAGATCTTTTCAAAAGACTCGGTCCCGCGCAGTACATGCATCAGGATTGTTTTTCCGGATCCGCTTTTTCCCAGAACTCCAACTATTTCCCCTTCATTGATGCTTAAACTTACATTTTTCAGCGCCTTAAGACCGTCGAAATCTACGGTTAGATTTTTAACTTCGATAAATACTGGCATAAATTTTCCTCCGCAATTATGAGCTGCAAATAACTTTCTGGTGGCTCTTTCTTGCCTGCATGGGCATGTCGCTCAGCGTGAAAAGTAACCAATTCAATTGTACTAACATGAACAATAAATTTCACACATTTGGGCAACAACTACATAAGAGTAAACATTACATAAACATAACGTATTATTTTTTCACTGTTAACATCTAAAATCAAGATCAAAGGGCGATTTTGCTGGATTCTTGCTGGTTACAATCCTTTTACCACATCCACAACTTTTATTATGTCATCAAGCACCACACTTGCTGCTTTTCTGAGTTCTTCGGGCCTTTTGTCTCCCTGCTGCGTCGTCATTATTCCCACATCTGCTGCCCTGAATGCCAGGATATCGTTAATTCCGTCCCCTACCATAACTACTTTCTCATACCGGTTTTTAAGTTCGAGCACCACTTTCTCCTTCATAAGGGGATCTGCAAAGGCGAAGACCCTTTCCTGGGGAATATTTATTAACTGTGCAAGCTGCAGGAGGGAGGACATTCTGTCCCCGGATGCAATATATATATCCACTTCCATGGCATAGAGCAACTGGATGGTTTGCAACGTCTTACTAAATACCTGCCCTCCCGTGCTGAGGACGTAGGGTATTCTTCTTGCTTCTGAGTCTATTATCAGACCTGCCGCAAGATAAATGCTGTCAGGACAGCGGGATGTAACTGCTTCAAGCACATCATGAACATCCCCCATCGGGATAGAAGTTCCCTTTATGACCTCGCACGCGACATCCGAGGTAAACTTTCCTTTTGAACAGCTTATACCTATTGAAACTTTATACTCACTTATAAACTCAAATAAAGACATGTCTCTTCTTGAGCGCAGGATTATCTCTTTTTCGGTATTCAGAGCTACAAGACCGCAACCTTTCTTTTTTGAGACAATGGCAGTGCTCTCTATATTTTCAAGAATATTTCCGGTGCTGGCTTCTTTTGCAACCCTGTACATGCGGAGAAGAGTTCCGGCACTGTCAAAGACCACTGCGATTCTTTTGGTCATGTCAAGTGATTAATCTGTAGAATAAAAAATCTTTGCGAAAAACCGGAAAACAACAGGGAAACGTAATTTTATAAAAATAAATAAAGTGGGTGAATTTCAGATTTTCACTTCACATTATTGATGCCCCTGAAAGCAGAACACCGATGAAAAATCCAAGGATTACTCCGGAGTTTAGGAAAGGAAGCCCTGCCTGAGGTTTTCCTCTCATTACGAGGATAGAAAGTACTGCATGCCCTGCAAGCGTGCCGAACATTGCCCCAAGTATGGGATATGAGATACCTCCATTGCTTTGCATGAAAACGTTTGCCGAAACTACCAGCAGGGTAGGCATGACGGCATCTCCAAGACCCATGAAAAAGGCTTCTCTTTCTTCTCCTTCTTTGAAACTTTCCTGCACGAAGGAATAGTTCGAATGCTTTGGAATTACAAACAGAATGGGAAGTTTCAGATCCATTATTCCTTCGGCCATAGTTATCATATGTTTTGTTTTATATACCGAGATGGCGTCATAGATTGCAAGAATCAGCAGAAGAATTATCACAGGAATAACAGAAAGGGAAATTCCTATCAGAGCACTGACTCCTCCCGCAATGCAAACTCCCACCAGGTCAATTACGTACCATTCCGGATATTTGTAAAGCAGAACTGTCGTTCCTGTTGATATCAAAGCTGAGGCAATGGCTTCAAACCCGGAAAAAGGTGGAAAGAGAGTGAACAGGGCGAAGAATACGTAATAGAGCGTACTTATTATGGCTAAATATATGGAGAGACTGATAACCCATTTAATATTTTTCTTTATTGCTATCAGGACGAATATGGTGAAAGCAAGGATCATTCCTATATAATAGATAGAATTGGACACCTGGGTCGGATCCTCAAAAGCCTGCATATTATTAACTTCCATGGGGGTGGACAAAAATAGTGCAAGAAGCTGCACTATCAGGATCAATCCTCCCATGCAAAGAATTGGTAAATAATCTTTAATCGATTGTTCGCTGGAACTCAAATGCTAAACTCCTTAATTCTTAACAGTATGCCTTTTTTATTCCTTTATATATTTACTGTCTTATTTGCCTCTGATCCTTTTCGGATTATTCATATATAATTCTCTTCACCGATAATTCCTTTCACCGGACAAATTTTTTTTTACCTTTATATTTTTTTCTAAAGACAGTTTTTTTTCTATCGAAAGCTTTACCCTGTGTCCATTCTCTATGGCATTACCAATTTTTGCAGAATATGAAAATAAGAAATCAATAAGGCAAAAAGGATACATAAATAGTTTGTGCAAAATATTATATAGTATATTTGTGTAAAATAAACAAAAATAGAAAATAGTAAAAATAGAAAAGCAGTAAATACTTATGGAAGTATCTCCACCTAATAATTTTGAAATATGCTATATCAAGAAAATTCTGGTATATGCAGCTAATTTCACAGGTATGTTAGAGGTATACAATGGAGACTAGAGATACAGTATTTCTTGTTGTGATGGTTTTATCATCCTTCCTTTTATCCTTCGAATGGCTTAAAAGGTTTACATACAGGCCCACAAACCCTTTCATTGACCCTTTAATTATTCTCTCGATTATGGTTATGGCCGGAACATTATCTGTCATGCTCATCTCTATTAACAACAAGCTCCAGGAGTTTGAAGATAAGATGGAAGCAAAGGATCGTACCCTCAAGGTCAACATGGAGGGTACGGAAATGAAAATCGAAGAAAGGATGAATGAGCTCTCAAGCAAAGTTGATAACGCTATTTACGAATTCAACCGCAGAAAATATCATTAAATTTTACTCCGAATCTCATTTTTTCAATCCATTTATTCTATGCGAGCGAAATTTTCAATATTTTATTTATAAGGAAAGACACGTTTTGAATATTCAAATTTTTCTAACAATTAAATATAATTTTTGATTTTAAAGTATATATCAGACTGATAGCATACCCTTTGTAATACAGGAATCTCCTACCTATACAGGTTCAATTAAAAGGAAAAGCTAATTACTAATTTTTCAGAAGGAAGCTCTAATTTAACACAGTTTTAAATATAAATTTATAATATCTGTCCTACGGATAATACTAATATGTGTTAATTTTTTCTATTTAATTCATACTCAATTCGGGCATTTCGGGAGCCGGCTCCACGGTTTCGTAAGGTATATATATTGGTTATTCTGTAGTACAAAGGAATATCTGAAATCAAATTCACTGTAAATATAATGGATAAGATATTCTGTATCGCAAATTATTATTACTCAGAGTTAGTATTATTTGATTACTTGTGTAAACAGGTAGAGAAGGAAAACTGATATGCACCTTAATCTGGAACCGATTGGCATTATCAAGAAGGTTGCAAATAAGTCGGAGATTTTAATTTATTCTGATTTTGAACAGGTCATACGAAACATAGTTTCCAAAATAGGAGAAGGAGCTGAAATGGGCCAGAGACTCTTGGTTGTTCACAAAAACAACAGCAAGAAACAAGTGGATGGTCATCAGGTTCAGGTCACAAAAGCGACATTACTGGAAAGAAAAGGTAATTTGCTGACAATATCAAAAATTGAGGCAAATGAAGATTCAGTAATCGATGTTCGCCTTGACCTTACTGCTTGATTCTCTGGGTATCTGTAGAATCTGGTAAAGGTTATTAAACTTTTAAACTTCTTTTCATTCCCTTACTGGACAGCCTTAGCTTGTCTTCAGGAAATGTGAAAGGGATATATCCCATAAAACTGAATTGTTTTATTTTCTGTTTTTCCGACCAGCGACTGCCTTCGATAGGATATTTATGAATAACCGTGAACCCCGGTAAGCATAAAATTTCAGTACTTGCAAAATGTATGTTAATAAATAACAGGTATATCCGGTAAAGTACCTTTTGACATTCATGCCCACGGAACAATTAAAAGGGCCACAGAGAAAGAGTGAAAATAAACTAAACTGAGGCTTTAAGGCAAAGTCTCAGGTATTGGAGGGAAAATATGGGTACAGACATAGGCATTCTGCTCCAGAAAAGAAAAGTTGAGCTTTCGGATCTCGCAAACCAGGTAATTGCCATTGATGCTTTTAACACACTTCACCAGTTTTTGAGCATTATCCGCCAGCGAGACGGGAGTCCTCTGGTCGATTCCGGAGGAAGAGTTACTTCCCACCTTTCAGGCCTGCTCTATCGGACAGCGAGCCTTGTTGAAGCAGGTATCAAGCCTATTTTTGTTTTTGACGGCAAGCCTCCTGATCTGAAATCTGAGACTCTGATCAAAAGGAGAGAAATAAGGGAATCCGCATTAGAGAAATGGGAAAGTGCAAAGGCTGAGGGAAATCTCGAAGCTGCTTATAAATATGCTCAGGCTTCCTCAAAGGTAAATCCTGAGATTGTTGAGGATTCCAAATACCTTCTCAGTATTATGGGAATACCTTTTATTCAGGCTCCCTCCGAAGGGGAAGCGCAGGCTGCACACATTGTTCTCAAAAAAGATGCCAGCTGTGTTGCTTCCCAGGACTATGACTCTTTCCTTTTCGGAGCCAAGACCGTTGTCCGGAACCTGGCTGTCACAGGGAAACGCAAGCTTCCGGGAAAGAATGCATATATTGATGTTGAACCTGAAATCATTGAACTGGAAGAATCCTTAAACGCTCTCGGGATCAACAGGGAACAGCTTATCGATATTGCAATCTGTGTGGGTACGGATTACAATAAAGGCCTGGAGAAAGTTGGCCCTAAAACAGCCCTCAAACTTATTAAAAAGCACGGGGACATCCATACCGTACTCCGCGAAAAAGGGGTAGAAATCGAAGCACTGGACCAAATAAGAGAATTTTTCATCCACCCCGAAGTAACGGACAACTACGAAATCAAATGGGGAAAACCTGACTCAGAAAAGCTTATAGAATTCCTTTCCGGGAAGCATGACTTTTCTGTTGACAGGGTAGAAAAAGCTGCAGAACGCCTTAAAACCGCTTCAGGGGCCAGGCAGAAAACTCTTGACCAGTGGTTTTAACGGAATTCTCTGTTAAACAGCATCTTTACATCCAAAATTATCTTTAAATTAAATTTATTCTTTATCTTTCTTTATACAAATTTTTCCATATAATATACCTGCAAGGAGGTTTGAGACTGGCAAAAGCAGGCCTAGCCTCTTCTCAAGAAGAGCGCTCACATACCCATTTCCACGGAGTTGTGGATCCTGAGTTTCTCTCAACGTCCAGAGGACTCTATGCAGTCAAGTGGTCTTTTGTCGGACTGATAGTCACAGCTCTTTTTCAGATCTATGTTTTCCGGGTTTCGGGAAGTGTAGCCCTTCTTGCTGATACAATTCATAATTTTGGAGATGCCTCAACCGCAATTCCCCTGGGTTTTGCCTTTCTTCTCTCCAGGAAAAAACCGAACAACCGCTTCACTTATGGTTACGGCAGAGCAGAAGATCTTGCAGGTTTGTTAATTGTCTTCTTAATATCTCTCAGTGCTGTTGTTGCTGCCTATGAGTCAATTTCCAGGCTTCTTACCCCGCAGCCCGTAGAGTTTCTTGGGGCTGTAGCCGCAGCTTCCATTGTCGGTTTTCTGGGAAATGAACTGGTTGCGAGATTCAGGATTAAAGTAGGAAAAGAAATAGGAAGTTCTGCTCTTGTCGCTGACGGTTACCATGCGCGTGCAGATGGCTTTACGAGCCTTGCAGTATTTTTCGGAGCACTTGGAGTCTGGTTTGGATATCCGCTTTCGGACCCTCTTATAGGACTTCTTATTACAATTGCAATCCTGCGAATAGTCTGGGACGCGGGAAAATCCGTATTTTCTCGAATGCTTGACGGGGTGGAGCCCGAAATAGTTGACGAGATCCGGCAGGTCGTCAGCAAGGTAGAAAAGGTAAGTGACGTGGCTGAAGTAAGGGTTCGCTGGTTAGGGCACAGGCTTTATGCAGAAGTGAATATTGCAGTAGACTCGAGGCTTTCTGTTAAGGAAGGCCATGAAATTGCAGTAGAAGTGCGTCACAAGATGCTGCATGGGCTGGGTTATCTCTCAAATGTAGTTGTGCATGTAGATCCTCTGGGTTCATCTGGAGAGACCTTCCATCAACTTTTGGAACATGAACACGACAGTCTGCCTTCTCACTCTCACTAAATCTCAATACAAAATTTTCAAGTTTATACTCTGGAAATCTCTGCACCACTATTTTTTGCCCTGGTCAACATGACATTTCCGCCGACTGATTCGTCAAGCATCTTCTGGACTTCCACCTGAAGTTGTCTGCCTTCTGTTTTATTGTCTACAAAGGAGTAAACTACAGGTCCAAAAGAACTTATTCCGGCTCCATAACTCCGACTGCGCATGAAGGATGCAATATTCTTTACAAAATCAGGCCATATGAGGCTTTCCCTTTTGTTAAATCCTACTGTCTGGACGTGGTTTACGGCAGCCCCAAAGTTTTCGATATCTTGCTCTATTACTGCAGGCATCATCTGCATGAGCACGACATGGGCAACTTCCCTAACCTCCTCTATAGGGAGGGGACAGAATTCCTTGAAGAGATTGATTTCTTCCTGGTCATGCACTCCCTTCTCATCAGGAATTGCTACAACTATATCCCATTCAGGGAAGTCTTCTCTAAAGAGCACTGGTCCAGGGGGAACCTTGCTGGCGGCAGAGGGCATGAAAGCTCCCTTGTCTTTGAACCTGTGCCCACCGTCGACTATGAACCCGCCTTTTTCGAAGGCAGTTACTCCTATCCCCGACGTTCCTCCTCTCTTTACTGCGAATGCCAGTTCCCTAACACTTTTCCCAAGTCCGTATAGTTTGTTTACCGCCGCTGCCGCAGCCAGAGATGATTGAGTCCCGGATCCGAAACCCACATGTGCAGGAATAAGTTCTTCAACATCGATCCTCACACCTTCTCCTTCCGGAAGCAGGGCTTCTGCTGCTCTTTTCATCCTATCGGCAAATCCCTGCAGACCCTCGATTCTGGTTTCTTCGGCTCTTTCTACCGTGATTCTTATATTTGGAGAGGAAAGGGTCAGTCCTGCTCCTCCATCAACTCTTCCGATCTCAGCGTTCATATCAATAAGGGTTAAATGAAGCCGGCAAGGAGTACTTATTTTTATCATTCCTGTCAACCCCGTAGACAGATTTAAAGAATTTATGGTTTTCTAACTATCTGCGCTCCTTTATTGTAGCTACTGATATTTAATCTTTAAAAAATGTTCTTTTATCAAGTCTTGATTGTTATGAAAATAGAGTGAACAGAAGGAAATTGTTATGAAAATAAAGCAAACAGAAGGAAATTGCTATGAAAATAGAGTGAACAGAAGAAAGTAAAAGGGATGGAAAGTAAAAAAATTAAAATGTTTGAAGCTTCAGGAGTTTTTCCTTCTTTATATTACTCTCCTTCTTTAATACTCTTTTACAGTCAGTGATTCTCCTTTCATCTCTTCAGGTTTCCTTACGCCAAGGAGTTCCAGAAGTGTAGGTGCAAGATCACACAACTTCCCATTCTTAAGAGCTTTTACCTCACCGTCTCCTACGTAAATGCATTTTACCGGATTTGAAGTATGTGCAGTATGCGGCTCTCCTGTGTTCGGATTTATCATTTGTTCGGCGTTTCCGTGGTCTGCAGTTATAAGTGCTACGCCTCCTGCCTTTGTCAATGCTTCCACAATTCTGCCCACACAACTGTCAACGGCTTCTACTGCAGTAACTGCAGCTTCGAAAATACCGGTATGCCCAACCATATCCATATTTGCAAAATTAAGGATTATCACGTCGTATTTTCCTGATTCGATTCTTTTGATAACTTCATCCGTGACCTCATAAGCGCTCATCTCGGGTTTAAGGTCGTAGGTTGCTATTTTCGGAGAGGGAATAAGGCAGCGGTCTTCTCCTTCGTAGCATTTCTCAACTCCTCCGTTCAGGAAAAAGGTTACATGAGCATATTTTTCTGTCTCAGCAATGCGGAGTTGGATAAGCCCCTGCTTGCTCAGCACTTCTCCAAGCACATTTTCCAGTTTTTCAGGAGGGTAGGCAATGGGCAGGTCCATAGTTTCGTCGTACTGTGCCATGCAGACATAGTACACTTGTGGGTGTACCTCCCTCTGAAAATCTTCGAAGTCTTTTTTTATAAAAGCCCAGGTAAGTTGCCGTGCCCTATCTGGTCTGAAATTGAAAAATATCACTGAATCGTTGTCTTTTATGGTGGCTATCGGCTGTCCTTTTACGTCTGTTACAACAGTTGGTTTTACAAACTCGTCGGTTTCTCCCCTGCTATATGCTTCAGAGACCGCATCCACAGGGTCGCAAACTGTAAATGGGGCAATTCCAAGGGTTAGGGCGTCATAAGCAAGTTTTGTCCTTTCCCAGCGTTTATCTCTGTCCATAGCATAATAGCGTCCCGATACTGTTGCAATTTTAGCGTTTCCGTTTTCCCTGCAGAAGGTGGCAAGTTCCTTGATATCTTCAAGGGCAGCTTTCGGGGGCACATCCCTCCCATCCAGAAAAGCATGTATATACACCTTTTCCAGTCCTTTTTCCTGTGCAAGTTTGATCAGGGCATGAAGGTGAGTCATGTGGCTGTGAACACCTCCGTAGGAAACAAGCCCCATAAGATGCAGGCTTGAATTATGGGCTTTCACGTTTGAAATCGCATCTAGAAAAGCAGGATTTTCGAAGAAGTCTCCGTTCCTTATAGAGAGGTTGATCCGGGTAAGATCCTGGTATATTATTCTACCTGCTCCGATGTTAAGATGCCCGACTTCCGAATTTCCCATCTGACCCTCGGGAAGTCCTACAGCCTCGCCTGAGGCCTCTAAAAAACAGGAAGGGTATTCTTTTTGCAGGCGACTGAGATTTGGGGTTCTGGCTGCCAGGATAGCGTTTCCTTCTTTTGCTTCCTTATAGCCCCAACCATCAAGGATGATTAACATAAGAGGTTTTCTTGCCTGAGTCATATGAAGGGAATTCCACACTTGCCAATAAATAGCTTGTTATGAAATTCGGTATTATCAGTACATACTAAAGTAATAAATTTGAACCTATCTTTCTTTGGCATAATCACAATTACTTCGTCTGTATTTATTGGTTGAATTCACAGAACGCTGAAAATAAATCTAATTCTGACAGTTTTAGAGGATATTAAAAGGTGGAAAAGGACTCTTCGCTGTTTTGTACGAGTTGAAAATAATTATGTAGTTAGAAAGTTGTTTGACCAAAAAGAGAAACATCGAGCCTGAATTTGATTTTTAACAATAAGTGTTTCTAAATTTTATGCATGTTACTCCCATATTTTGGAAATGGATGAAATTACCCACTCGAAACAGCGAAGAGCCTTCAAAAAGTATCACAGAATTTCTTATTTCTTTTTGTCGCTGTCATAAAAAATAATTTTAACTTTTTCTTCTGTGACCAATCCTTGAGTAATTATCTCGTCTAACTTTGGTCTGATCTTATCAATATTCTCTTCAAGATCAGCGACTTCAATAAGTATTGGCAGATCGGTTGATAAGCGTAGTATAGAAGTTGTATGAATATAGCTATGTTTTCCGAAACCCGTTATGCCTCTAAAAACAGTTGCTCCGGCTATACCTTCCGCTTTTAGCATTTCAACAATATGCATATATAATGGCTTGCCTTTGTACCGATCAGATTCGCCTATAAATATTCTCAATAATATGGCTGTAGACTCTCTTTTCATTTGCTCCCCCTCAATCGTTTTCATTTGATCACTCTAGATAAGTGCTAAAGTTCAGAGCTACAATCTTCCCTAAATATACAGCCAGCATGGAAAATAATACTGTCGCTACTAAATTTATCGCCATTAATGTTAATTTTGAGTCATCAAGTAATCTGAATGACTCATAACCAAATGTTGATAATGTTGTAAAAGCTCCGATTACGCCAATTGTCAGAAATATCCTGGTTTCTTCACTAAAAAATCCCTGGTATTCAGAAAGGTACATTATTAAGCCCAAAAAGAAACTGCCAATAGTGTTTACGGCTAAAGTGCCCACTGGGAAATTAACAAAACTGTTCTGTATCCATCCACCTAAAGTATATCTTAGGACAGCGCCTACAAAGCCGCCTATACCTACCAATAAAAGTGTATACAAGTCAAACGCCTCGATGATTGTGTAGAAGTCATCAGCTTAAGCGGTTTAGACCGAAGAGTCTAGGCGGACCTCATCACCTTTCGGAGAAAGGTTTACGGACATTGAATAAATAATTTACGCAAACGTAAGTGATCTTACATAATAAGTTAATATTTTTCAGGATATTTGCATATTTTTCATTCATTTTCTCCTTTTCCGTTTTGTGTACGTTTCTGATTTTGTATATAGGTAAGCTTAGAAAACAGGTATGGATGAATAAGGAGTATTCAAAGATGAAATATCAACCAATAACGAGGTACGAACAGTTTGGGGTAAACTTTTGTTAATGGTTGATAATATTCCAAATAACCGGGATGTGATCTCCAGATCTTTCCTGTCCCTTTCCAAGGCGAGGCTAGAGGCGACATGCTTCCAAGAAATAGGACACAAGCTTTCATCTCGCTAGAAACTCGATCATGAAAATCTCAGCCATGCAACAAGGGGCAACTATAGTTTTCTATATATAAATTGCATATTTATATATTTTAAAAATATATAAACAGTCCGCAAGTATAAGTATTAATAATTACATAATTCTGCAAAACGTAAAAAGGAGACCTCAAAAATGGCTGAGAGTCTCAACATTATTTTTATTGGAAGTTCATGCTAAATCTCCGGTTAACGGGAAGGAGGATTGGATTTCATGAGTCAGAATATCAAAGATATTACAAATATTAGTAGTGTAAAGGTAACGGATTTAACCGCGAACCCTGCTCCTCTGGGTTTGATGGGTTTCGGAATGACGACTGTGCTTTTGAATATACACAATGCAGGCTTCTATCCGATGAACGCGATGATCCTTTCTATGGGCTTTTTCTATGGTGGATTAGCTCAGGTCATTGCCGGGATCGAGGAATGGAAAAAAGGCAATACGTTCGGAGCCACAGCTTTTACCTCATATGGGCTTTTCTGGCTTACTCTGGTAGGGCTTGTCCTGCTTCCTAAGTCTGAAAACTATTCAGTATTTGCTACTGCGGCATTTCCTTTTGCTGCATACCTCTTCATGTGGGGGCTTTTCACCCTTTACATGTTCGTAGGCACATTAAAAGCAACAAGGGCTCTCCAGGTTGTTTTTTTGACCCTTACAATCCTATTCTTCCTGCTTGCAGCTGGAAACTATCTGGGTAGCGAGGAAATACTTAAAATCGCTGGCTATGAAGGGATCCTCACAGGGCTTTCAGCAATTTACGCTGCTATGGGTCAGGTACTGAACGAAATGTACGGAAAGAAAATGATTCCTCTCTAAAAAATGTCTTTCCTCTCTAAAAGAATGTCTTTATCTTTATGATTGTTTTTCCGGGCCCAAATGCCCGGACTTTTTACATTAGCTCTTTCACATTAGCTCTTTCATACCATTTGTTCTTTTTAATAGGGGTATTATTTTTTTATTTATCCTCTTCTCAGCCTGGACTCCTTAGTTTTGATTATCATTATTCCTCTTAGTGCTGATTACGGACTTCAGATCCTGTTAATTTCATTAACTATTGTTCATTCTTTTTTACTTTTTATTCTATCTATTTTGGTAAATTATTTATTTTTAACACTCATATACTTTTTTGTAATACTAAATGGCAAACCCGAGGAAAACGAATGAGGAAGTAACATGGACATTAAAACCGACTGGAATGAAGTATGGAAAAGCATGATGGAGTCGCAGAGTAAGACCTCTATGAACACTGACTGTGCAAACATGTGGAAGAGGAAAGAAAATGCCAGACGTTTCTGGGAAATGTCTTTGGAAAACAGGAACAGGGTTGAGAATACAATTTCAGGAATGGCCCTTAAGCCTGAGTCCAGAGTCCTTGACATTGGGGCTGGTCCGGGAAGTCTTTCAATTCCTCTTGCTGAAAGGGTTAGGCATGTAACGGCAGTCGAACCTGCGGAAGGGATGATGGAAGTTATGAAAGAAAATATTGAGACCTATGCGCTCAAGAATATCGAGTGCGTCTATAAAGACTGGGAAGCTGTCGATATAAGTTCCGACCTCTGTCCTCCCTATGATGTTGTTTTTGCATCTTATTCTCTGGGTATGAGAGACATCCGTGCTTCAATTAGAAAGATGGTGGAGGCGTCCTCAGGGTATGTCTACCTTTACTGGTTTGCGGGAGAAACTTCCTGGGATATGCACTCTCGAAAACTCTGGCCTTCTCTCCATGGGTGTGAGTACAGGCAGGGACCAAAAATAGATGTCCTTTACAACGTCCTCTATAATATGGGAATTTATCCAGACATGAAGGTCTTTCCTTTTGAGCACACAAACCGCTTTGAAAATCTCGAGGAAGCTGTTGAGCACTTTAAGCCTCAGTACTCCGCGTTTTCTTCGGAACAGGAAGAAATTCTCAGATTCTACCTTCAGGAAGTGCTTGAGGAAGAAAATGGCGCGCTTGTTCTGAGGGGTTGGAGCACAAGGGTGAAGCTGTGGTGGGAAATCTCCGCCTTTTGAAGGAAGAAGACTTATTGGGCAGATTTTTCAGCTATCTCTGAAGAATCTATCGATATATTGCTTTAATTTAGTAAACCTTCTGCATAAACCTTCCCAAATATCTTATTTTGATATTGCAACTCTTACAGCTTGCTTGGGTTCAGGTGTTTTATGTAATTTTTCGAGTACAATTTATTCATAGCTTTTAAGGTTCTATTGCTCTCAAACGGATCATATTGTTTGAAATGTTCAATGCTTTTTGCCCTTCTGGAAAACCCTCTGAAAAAACCAAGTCATTATTTTGTCTTTGTTCATATCTGAAGTTTAGAATCTCCCTGGAGATTTCTCCTTTAATCGGAAGATTAGGGGTAGAAAAACGATGATTACGTTTATATACTTGAACTTCCAGCACATTGCTTTTTTCGCGTATTAATAGATCATGAGCCGGAATACTATTTATCCGGCAACTTAGTAACTGAAGGTGTTATCAGGACGGTAACTGCTGTAGGGACAAATTATGTCCAGGCTTCAATTGTGTTTCAATTGTTTATCTCTATTCTCATGTAATCTCAATATAAATGGTCAATGAAAAACATAATTTCCTCCTAAATATAATTGGTAGTTTATTCTACTAACCATTAGTTCACTTCTCTAAAATTTAGTTAATCCTTTATATATTATACTCATTCTTGAATCTTCTATTGAATCAATAATATTAGGAAGTGGCTCAGTTTTAGTTTTATGAGCTCCAATGTATTTTTCGGAAGTTTTGAACGTTTTTTCAGGCACAGGCGAACTAACACTCTCGAATACCGGGAAAAGACTGCTACTCTCGAACTACTAAAAAGTTCTGTTCTAGTTGCGTTTTCAGGTGCACTCCGGATTCATCTAGCTTTTCTATTACTTCAAGTCCAGTCAAGTTTGTCAAGTTTGCTTACTTGCATTGCAGGAGGACTTATAATCTACACTGTATATACACTTGACAGGGCTCTCGGTTCCGAAGAAGATGCTGTAAACCGTAAGGAACTAAATGGTTCAAGAAAAGAAATCGGTCTTGCTGTCTCTCTGATTGCCTTTCTGATAGGGACCTTTATACTGGCAAAAGAGGGAATGCTAGCACTTGCATTCATACCGTTTGTAACCGGTTATCTGTACAGTAAAGGCCTTAAAATCGGGAAATTTTCTTTGAAACTCAAAGGCGGACTTGGGGTTAAAAACTTTGTTGTGGGTCTTACGTGGGGAGCCTTCATCGCAGGGCTTGCAGGCAGCAACTGTGGAAACCTGGTTCCTATTGTTCTGGTTTTTACTTTCTTTGGAGTCAAACTCTTTGTCAATTCTGCTATTTATGATTTCAAGGATATCAAGGGAGACACTCTTGCAGGCATCAAAACCCTTCCGGTAAGTCTTGGAGCAAGGAATACTCGTTACCTTCTTACCGGAATGCACCTGCTCTCCCACATGATTCTCGGTATTGCTTTAATCAATGGAATTGTTGCCTTCGAGCCTATTATTATCCTCTACAGTTTCATATGCGGGCTGATGTGCATCCAGAATTATACAAAATCTGATGATAAAGAGCTTCCTTTCCGGAAACTCGAAAGAACCGTTCTTGTGGACGGAGAATCAACTTCAATTCTTGGACTGAGGATGATTGCAGGCGCTTTGCTTGCATGAGGGATGTCTACTGAACAGGATTTCAGTGTTGAAGTGAAAAAGTAGTACAGTAAGCACGATATCTCAGAAAAACGATTCACTAAATCTTAAATTTATTGGACTGAAGATCATAAAATCCTCAATCCTTACTTTCCCATCTCGTTTTTTAAGTTTCTTATCCAGAGACTTTCAGCAGGATTTACAGATTTTTTATTTCAATCGAGTTTTCTTTATAATGTTTAAAAAGATCATCTCCCCATTTAATTGAAGATGAATCAAAACCTACCAGGTCACTTCGGGGGTCAAAGGTTCCGTTTTTGAAAAAGAGCGAAAGGGATAAGAAGCGATCTGTTACTACAAAGGCGATCTTTGCGTTGTCATACACATGAAAACTTGTGTGTTTGTATTTAAGAAATTCTTCAATTTCAGCGTTATGTTCGCTTTTTATTTTGAAGAAAACATTCGGAGTAACAATAATAGAAATTGGAATATTCTTGCGGGCCATTTCCAGGAACATTGGGGGGTAGTTTGGGAGGAAGATGGATGTGAATCCCATGAAGCGGGTAGAGGACAGTACATTATCCATAAATGCCTTGTGAGTATCGTAAATGTGTTCATGTTCATCTCTCATAACCCTGCACTCTTTGAGCTCCTGAATTCTGCTTAATAACATATCAGGAATCGCAGCAAGGTCATGCTCTCTCCAGAAATCTTCATTTGTCTCTATAGCCGTGAGAGTGTCCAGGAAGGGTTTGTAATATACGGCTGAAACTTTCCCGAGAGAGGTTAGCCGATACATTCCATCCTGCCTGACAATCATATTTGCAGTTTCCATTTCTTTCAGGCGAGGCAGGATCTCAGGTGACTTTACATCGAAATAATCTTTGATTTCGGAAAGAGTTTTTGGATTCTCCTGAAGCAGAAATAAAATTTCCTTTCGTTTTTCAGAAAAGGTGAGAATGCTTAAAAGCCCGGTGGATTTCACTTTTATCAACCTATTATTTTTTTATAATTGTTTCTGGAGGTAACTGAAGTTTTATATCCGTAAGTAAGTTCTCCGTTTTTAATTCGCAATAAGTGAAATTCAATTTTTTAATTCATTTCATTTTTTATATTGAGCTAAGGTGACAGTCATATTCGAGTGATATAATATTGCTAGAATGATATACGAATTCAATATATATTATCTTTTTTAAGAGTAGATCAAATTATTAATAATTTTTTCCATCATTCAGGAATTGTATGTATCTGTCTTCCGAAAAGTTGGAATTGGCCTCCAAATAACTTTTCTCTATAGCTAAAAAAAGCTTGTATGTTAATGGTATCCGATTATTTTACTGATATACACCTTCGAGCTGAGTATTCAGGTAACAGAAAGAAAATCATAGATAAAAAATTGATATTTAAGAATAAGTAGATTGGCAAATAATTGATAAAAGTAAACGGGTCGGGAATGAAAAATTTACCTAATTTGAGTAATAAATATATTTTATATGTAAGTGAATTAGTCGAAAAGTGCACTTATTATCTCCGAAAACTAATAAAACTCAATAAGTCATGATCTCTGGTACAAATGGAAACATTTGCATATATGTATGAAAAATAAGCATAAGTTCTCGTTAATTGATAAATCGATATGTGAGTACTAAAAATTACACATACATGTTAAATTATTTTTAAAATTCTTAAAATTATCTGAACAAAAAGGGAGTCTCATATTAAATTTCACTCTATTAATAAAAATAATAAAATTCAATCAGTTTTCTTGGTTTAATATCCTCAGATCCTAAATTTTCTTCAAAATTACAAAAATATATTTATGAGGTGACTATTCAAGCTACTTGCAATTTTATGTAATATTTCTTGAAAAAGAGTTTGAAAATCGAATTTGCCCTGCCCTGAGATGGCAGGGTTATTCGGATTCGGACTTCATTCCATTCGTTATTTTATTGATTCTCTCAATGGAGGAAGTGGCGCATGCCCGTAAAAACCATGGCAACACCAAGCCGGTTTGCAGTGGCAATAACCTCGCTGTCCCGGATTGATCCTCCTGGAGAAACTACGTAGCGGATGTTGTTTTCTGCGGCATAAATAATGCTGTCATCGAAGGGGAAGAAGGCATCAGAGGCCATCACACATTCTGACATGATTTTCTGGCAATACTCCTTGAAGGGGGTATCGGGATGTTCCCTTTCATAAATTATCCTGAGATTTTCGACAGCTTTTGTGGCTGCAAGTTTGCGAATTGAGTCTACTCTGTTGGGCTGCCCTGCACCCATAGCCAGTACCATGAAGAATCCTGGCTCGTACTCATAAGCAAGGATCACTGCGTTGGATTTAGTTGCTTTACAGGCTTTCAGGCAGAATTCCGAGAGAGAACGTTTGTCTTCAGGATAGGGAATATCTGTGACTGGCTCCCATTTTTCGTAGATCCCTATGTCGCGGCTCTGCTTGAGCATGCCTCCGATTATATATTTATATGTGTATTCTGTCCCGAAAACTTCTCTGAGCTCAGGCAGTTTCAGGAGTCTCAGGTTTTCACTTTTGTTTTTCAGGTATTGAAGGGCATCGGGCTTGAAATCAGGAGCAAGAATAATTTCCACAAATTTTCCATTCAAAAAAGTCGCAGCTTCCAGGTCAAAGATCTCATTCGTGCAAATAATGCTTCCGTAAGCCGAAATAGGATCTCCGTCCCAGGCAGCCCGAAGGGCCTGCAGAAGTGTACTTCCGGTAGCAAGCCCGCATGGGTTATTATGTTTTACGATTGCCACTGCAGGGGAGGCATTCCCAAGTTCTTTGACCGTCTGGAGGGCATTGTCGGCGTCCACGTAGTTGTTATAGGAAAGCTCCTTTCCATGAAGCTGGATTACTTTTGCCAGGCTAGGTCCTTCTATTTTGGGATCTTTGTAGAAATAGGCTTTCTGGTGCCAGTTTTCCCCATAGCGGAGTTTCACACCATCAGTGTACGTCATGTGTAGCACTTCCTCCCCGAGCAGGGTTCTGCTCAGGTAAGTATCGATGGCTGCATCGTAGTCAGCAGTGTGCCTGAAAGCCTTAACTGCAAGGGCAGCTCGGGTAGAATCAGTTATTATTCCGCTTGAGCGCAGTTCTTTCAGAACATGCCCGTAATCCGATGGATCGGAGATTACTGTCACAGAACGGTAGTTCTTGGCTGCCGAACGGAGTAGGGTGGGGCCTCCGATATCTATATTCTCGATGGCTTCCTCAAGTTCCACGCCTTCTTTTGAAACCGTTATCTCAAAAGGATAAAGGTTTGCAGCCACCATATCAATGAGGGAGATATCTTCTTTTGCAGCCTCCTCCATTTGTTCTTTGCTGTCCCGCAGGCATAAGAGCCCACCATGAATCCTTGGGTGGAGAGTCTTGACCCTTCCTCCCATCATCTCCGGGCAGCCTGTGACTTCCGAAACATCGGTAACTTCGATGCCGGCGTCGCGAAGAATTTTCGCTGTCCCGCCTGTTGAGATGATCTTCACGCCAAGTGATTCAAGCCCGCGTGCGAATTCCGCAATTCCTGTCTTGTCTGAGACGCTGAGCAATGCCCTTTTTACCAAAAAATCACCAATATACTTGGTTTAAAAATTATTAGCTATAAAACTTATGGTTTACAGATTATTTTATTAAAAAGAAACATCTTTTTCTGGGGAAATCGGCCTTTGAAATTCCATATTTAATATTTCTGTTAATATTTTATCCACTTTGTTAACATCTGGCTCTTAATTTCATGGGAATTTAATCTTTTAGGTTTCCGATTTTGGTCTTATTACTTTTTTCTATTTTTGTATCAGGAAATTCTCTCAGGAAAAAAGTTCAGGTGAATTACTTATTCTTAAAGATAGAGTGAATAAAAAGTGTATACTGGAGTGGCTTATTTTCAACCAGTTTTTCAGGAAGCGAGTGGAGAAAAGGGAAGAGAAATATGGAAAAAGATTATGATATTATAATTATCGGTACCGGGACTGCAGGCAGAACCCTTGTGGGCAAAGTTGCACGTTCAGGATTAAAAATCGCCATTATCGACTCAAGAGAATATGGGGGTACCTGTCCTCTAAGGGGATGTGATCCTAAAAAGGTGCTTACAGGTACCGCCGAGGTCACGGACTGGGATAATCGGTTGATAGGGAAAGGTGCAGGAACACAAAATTCTTTAAAGATTGACTGGCCTTCGCTTATCAGGTTCAAGAGAACATTTACGGAAGAATATCCTACGAAAACCGAGAGGTATTTTGTTGAGATTGGGATTGATACATATCACGGAAGAGCTTATTTTGAGAATCAAAATACCGTCGTTGTCGGGGAGGACAAACTTAAAGGGGAGTATATTTTCCTTGCTACAGGTTCAAAACCAAGAAAACTCAATATTTCCGGGGAAGAGTATGTTATTACAAACGAGGAGTTTATGGAAACCGAAAAGCTCCCTGAAAGGATTATTTTCATCGGAGGCGGTTATATCTCTTTTGAATTTGCTCATGTTGCACGAAGAGCCGGGTCAGAGGTTACAATTCTGCACAGGAGTGAAAAACTCCTGGAATCCTTTGATTCTGACATGGTTAATCTTCTCTCTAAAGCATCCGAAGCCGCAGGAATCAAAATCCTTACAAATAAACCGGTGATCGCAGTAGAAAAAGAAGACAACGGCCTTCTGGTCAGGACTGAGTTTAAATCCGGTACCGGAGTAGAAATTCAGAGCTTCAGTGCGGACATGGTGGTGCATGGGGCAGGCCGTGTTCCGGATATAGAGGATTTACATCTCGAAAAAGCCGGGGTTAAAATTGAAAAAGGAGGTATTGGAGTTGATAAGCACATGCGGACCTCAAATCCTCGCATCTATGCAGGCGGAGACTGCGCGTCGGAGGGTATGCAGCTTACTCCTGTGGCAACCCTTCAGGGACAAGTTGCCGCATCTAACATTCTCGATGAAGATAGTATCGAGGCGGATTATACAGGCATTCCAAGTGCGGTTTTTACCATTCCTGTCCTGGCGTCTGTGGGAATCAGTGTCCCAAAAGATAGCAATGAATATAAGGTACTCTTTCAGGATCGAAACGGCTGGAATACTTCCCGGAGGGCAGGGATTGAATTTGCGGCTTCAAAGGTAATTATTGATGAAGCAAACGACCGGATAGCAGGAGCTCATATTCTAGGCCCGAATGCAGAAGAAGCTATCAACATCTTCGCTGCAGTAATGCGGCTGGGACTTAAGGCGTCGGACATGAAAAAGCTGATTTTTTCCTATCCTACTGTATGTTCGGATATTCCGTATATGCTGTAAACTCTCCTTCAGCACAAGCGTAGACCCCCAAACTTACCTTTTGATGCCTTGTTCCAGAAAATGTAAATAGAAATTCTTGCAAAGAAACTATAATTCCCGGTTGAAGTCTGAAAACAAACCCGAAAACCTGGAGTTACTCATGCCTGAAAAGAAGCCAAAGAAATCGCATGCTCAGGATTCTCTGCAGGAATATGACATCCCTGACAACAGACACAATTTCGACCGAATCTGGGCTCTCCTTAAAGAAGAGTACCCTGATGCAAAGCCATCCCTTAATTACAGCAACCCTCTGGAGCTCCTTATAGCAACCATGCTCTCTGCCCAGTCTACAGACGTCCAGATTAACAGAGTAACTGAAAAATTGTTTAAAAAGTACAGGACTGCAGAAGACTATGCAAAGGCAGACCTCAGGGAACTTGAGAATGATGTTTACTCCACAGGTTTTTACAAAAACAAAGCAAAGAATATCAAGGCTGCTGCTCTATTGATTGTCGAGCGCTATAATGGAAAAGTTCCGGAGACCATGGAAGAACTGATTACTTTACCCGGAGTAGGAAGAAAGACTGCAAATATAGTTCTTTCCAGGGGGTTTGGGATAATAGAGGGAATTGCCGTGGACACTCATGTAAAAAGAGTTTCAAGAAGGTTAGGCTTTACGAAGCATTCCGATCCGAAAAAAATAGAACAGGACCTTATTGCACTTGCCCGCAGAGAAGATCTGGATGTACTCTCTATGACACTTATATATCACGGGAGGAGGGTTTGCAGGGCGAAGCACCCCCGCTGTCCCTCGTGTGTTGTGAATTGTCTCTGTCCTTCGAGTATTATATTTATGAGCCGGTATTGAAGAGTTAAGCTTTCTTTTTGAACACTTTTCCAAATCCAAAACTGATTGCCAGTACTGCAAGTGTTCCCACTGTAATTGCCAGAACTTCTCCGCTCTTCCCAAGGCCTTCAATTGAATAGTCAGGCATTGGAGAATCCACTACTGGCTCCATCTCTTCAATTTGGGACATTTTCGATTCTTCAACTACCCCTCCAGCTGCACTTTCAAGCCCGTCGGGGTCGGGAGATGCAAGGAAGGGAGCTAGAACCGCAAGCAGAAACGCAATCGCGATTCCGACGTAAAAGAATTTCATGTTCGACTTACTGCTCATGCGTGAATCTCCTTTTTGGACTTTTCCGGTCTGGCAGTGAAACTATCCTCAAGGAGGTCAGGGCGGGATTTTGCAATCGCTGTGATTACAAATGCGGTGATCAGCCCTTCGCCGATGAAACCAATTATCAGGTGATAGGTGCCCATAGTTATGAGTCCGGGAACCAGGGGGAAGATACCAGCAATCCACATCTGGATCGCACAGGCTATTGCTGAGGTAAAAAGTCCGAGCCAGGCACCTCCGAAAGCTGCAATGCTTGTGCCCGTGCTCTTGCGAAGGGTAACATAGGTATAATACCCTACAAATCCGGAAATGACACCCATGTTCAGGATGTTTACTCCGAAAGTTGTAATTCCTCCGTCAGCAAAGCCAAAGCCCTGCACAAGCAGCACAAGTGTCAGCACAAGAACTCCTGCCCAGGGGCTGCCAAACACAATTGCCACGAGAGTTGCTCCTACCATGTGCCCGGTTGTCCCCATCCCGATGGGAATGTTCATGGCCTGGATTGCAAAGATTCCTGCTGCAAGGGCTGCAAGGACAGGTACTTTCATTTCGTCAAGTTCATTTTTTGCCCATTTCATTGACATTATTATAAATGGGAGGGCAATTACCCAATAGACGATTGCCTGGGTTAATGGTATGAACGAATCAGGTATATGCATTCATTTTTCCCTCTTTTTACACCTTATTTTAATTTTCCCTTTTTTCACTGTGAACATTTCAGTTACTATGTTTTTTCAGAATATTCATCATAAAATAAAACACCCAAAAAATCAAAATTTACCGAGTGTTGTTGCGTGAATGGAAGCCAGTTTATTAATCAATTATAACTGTTCCTGATATGTATTTTTGAAAGTAATCTCGAAAGATTTTCTATATAATATTAGATAACTCAGTATTACATATATACATTTTGGTATTACTTTTTTTGACGATTGTTTATTTGAATCTAATTCAGTATCCATATTTTTCTTTTTTAATATAATTAGGTCTCTCTATATCTTCAACCAAGTCGAATACATATCCGCATAAGAGAAGTTAGTATTAACTTGTAGTTCGTAATAGAAGATTTGCTGAAGCCTATCCTCCTTATTTCTTAAACCTGGCTTTCTTATTTTTGTGGAGAGTGCAATCTTTCTGGGAATCCGCAGAAATAAAAAAAGAATGCCTTCTAAAACTATAATTGCTCAGTTCTCGGGAGTTCAGGCATCAGAACTTTCAGATATAAAGATGGATATATAATATACAACCCGCACTCAGGAGCAGAAAAAAGACATCCTGAGTCCTGATTTTTGTCCTGTAATACGCTTTTTCATACCCGCTTCCGTAGCCTCTGCAAAGCATGCTGATATAGGTCCTTTCTCCCTGCTCGTAGGAGCGTATGAAAATTGCGCTCATGCTGTTTCCTACCTGCTCGATGACCCATCTCCTCGGCACATCTTTGTTCCAGATATCAAAGAGCCTGGTCTGCTGTGCGATCCTTATCCTTTTGAGGACAGCCCAGAACAAAAAGAGATAACGCACCATCATGCTCAGAAGCAGAGTAAATTCCCTTGGGATGCCTATCCTGTCTGCTGCTGCAACCATATCTCTCAGCCGCGTAGTGGAAGATAGCAGGACGACGGTTGTTATGCAGACCAGGAATTTCGCAAGCAGTGAGCTCCCAAAGGCAAGTCCCTCATATGTCATACTTAGCCCTAAAGGCAGGTCAAGAGGGTAAGGAGTATAATTTTCAATGAAGGAAGGTCTCAGGAAAGGCTGGATAAGGGCAATTCCCAGTCCGAAAGGTAAAATCGCAAGAATGCGAAGGAAAAAGTATCTTAAGTCCAGTCCGGCAGCAAGCACAAGAAACAGTAAATAAGCTTCTACGGCAAGAAGGCGAACAATATTTTTTTCGTGAATCCTGGGCAGGCTAACTACATAAATGATTATCGCAAGCGTAAAGAGCAATTTTATTCTGGGATCAAGCCTGTGTATGGGACTGTTTTTATATGATTCGCGTTCAATATCCGTGAGAGTTACCATTGAAACTTCTCCTGTGAGGAGCCTCCTTTCAGGCTTTCACTCAATCCCCTGTTTTTGCTGTCCGGCTCTTATGAGCCGTAGTATTTCATCTCTGGCTGTTTCGGCTGTTATCTGTATGGTAATATCGAGTCCTTCCTGCTGGAGCATTTCGAAGACTTCAGCCACTCTAGGAAGTCTAAGATGGGCTTTTCTCAGGAGGTCGGGGTCATTGAAGATTTCGTCGGGGCTTCCGTCGGCTTCAAGTTTCCCATGGTGGAGCACAAAAACCCTTTCCGCAAAATAGGGAACGACGTCCACATCGTGGGTGGAAAGAAGCAGGGTAATTCCAAGTTCCCTGTTCATTTTCATAATCAGCTCTAGGATACGTGCAGAACTCAGGGGATCGAGGCCTGCTGTTGGTTCGTCAAGTACTATAACTTCAGGACGCATGGCAAGGATACCTGCAATTGCCACAAGTTTCTTCTGTCCTCCACTCAGATGGTGAGGGGCTCGTTCTTCAAAGCCAGTGAGTCCTACCATCTCAAGAGCTTCTTTAACTCTTGTTTCGACCTCTTTTCTGGATAAACCCATATTAATAGGCCCAAAAGCGATATCTTCTTCAACACTCGGAGCAAGCACCTGGTCATCAGGGTCCTGAAAGACAATTCCAACCGTTTCCCTGCAGGCCCGAACGTTCTTTTTAGTAACGGTTTCTCCTTTTACCACAACTTCCCCTGAAAAAGGACGCAGGATTCCGTTAAGGTGCTTGAATAAAGTGGATTTCCCTGCTCCGTTAGCTCCAAGAACCGCAACCCTTTCCCCTTTGAATATTTTCAGGTTGATTTTATCCAGGGCGTTTGAATCAAGGTGAGGATATCTATAGCAGAGGTCTTTGACTTCAAGGATAGGAATGCCGTTTCTTTCAGAAACCCTGTCTGCTTTTTCGAGGCTGGCCTCTGCTTTAAGTTTCCTCCTGCCTGTTATTTCTTTCTGGGTGTTTGTTGTTTCTTCGGAGTTATGTGGGGGATTCGATATACTCATACTTGAAAACGTCCTGTATGAAGGTCCGTGATTAAACGCTGAATACTAATTTTTTCAAAAACAGTGTTACACCTAATGAAGTTATCTGTTTTATGTGTTATGGTTTTTATTTTATAATGTGTTATGGTTTTTATTTTATATTTCCTCTGTTTTATCTAAATGATTCCGGTTTCCATTTTACTGCTCGCGCTTTATTTTTTTATCTGTTATGATTTTTACTACACTCTTTGTTCTTTTCCTGCTTCAAAGCTCGATAGATAATTATACAAATCTTCCCGCCCTCTTTTACTATAATGCAGCGGGTCGTTCTTCATGTGGATATGGACTCTTTTTTTGCAGCCATTGAGGAGTGGGAAAACCCGGACCTTAAAGGAAAAGCAGTCGTGGTCTGCATGCTCTCAGGAAGGAGTGAACTCAGCGGGGCTGTAAGTAGCTGCAACTATGTAGCGCGGGAATTCGGTATCAGATCAGGTATGCCCTGTTCAAGGGCAAAAAAGCTGAATCCTGAGGCTGTCTTTTTGCCTGTCAGGAAGGATTTCTACACTCCAATTTCGGACAGAATCATGGAAATTCTCCGAAGTTATGCGGATGTCAGGGAGAATGGGGATGCCTTTGAGCAGATCAGCATTGATGAAGCATTTGTGGAAATTACCGAGAAAGCAGGTTGGGACTTTGACCTTGCATTTGAAATTGGGATACAGATCAAAAATGAAATAAAGGAAAAGGAGATGCTAACATGTTCTGTAGGGATCGGACCGAATAAACTTATAGCCAAGATGGCTTCCTCTGTCAAGAAACCCGATGGGATCACGGTCGTAAGTCCAGATGAGCTTGAAAGTTTTCTATGGCCACTTAAAGTGTCCAAACTCTGGGGAATCGGGGACGTAACCGCGGGAAAACTACAGGAAATGGGTATAGTTACAATAAAAGATCTTGCCGAACACGACGTTATCGACTTGGTTTCTACCTTCGGAAAAGCCCGGGGAATTTGGCTCAAACAAGCAGCAGCAGGAATTGATGATTCTCCCCTGAAGGAAAAGGATGGTTCCGAACAGATAGGGCGAATTGCAACGCTGCCTGAAGATACCCTTGACATTCAGCTTATTTCTCCGTTACTTGAAAGGCTGGCCGAAGACGTAATCTCAAAACTCGACTCAAGGGGTCTTTCCTTCAAGGTTGTAACCGTTACGGTCATAAATTCAAACTTCAGGATGTATACCAAAAGCCGTACATTAAACCACCCGGTTTATTCAAAGGAAGTCCTTCTGGATGCGGCTCGTGAAATCATGAATGAGTTCCTTTCGGAAAGCCGGATCGAGTTTCGGCGCGTAGGGGTTAGGGTAGGAGAGCTTCAAAAAAGAAAAGGTCAGAAAAGCCTTCTTGATTATTGAAGTCGGCCCTACTCAACATAAGTATCAATTGGATATAATGATGCTCGGCAGCTGAAAATTAAATGAATTTAACAAGCGGACAGACTTCTATACATGCCCCGCAGTGAATGCAGCTTTCTTTGATCTTTACTTTCTTTTCTTTCATTTCGATGACACCATGCTCACAGTGGCCCACACAAACCCCACATCCCTGGCAGAGCAAAGCCCTTCTTACCGAGAATTCAACCATTCTCATGAGCTTTTTCAGCGTTTTTTCGTTTTCGCTTCTTCCATTAACATTTCCTGAGGCAAAGACCTGAGCTCTGGACTCTCCGAAAGAGACTGACGCAGCCCCTTCTATAAAAGAAACTTTTCCTATGGGGTTAAGAAATCCGCTTTCCTCCAGAGTTTCTATATCTATTGCCTGCCCGAAACTTCCGTCTGCAGACATTCCCCCTGCTTTGCAGGGCCTATATCCGGTTGCGACTTCAAAATGGAGTTCTTTTTGAGTTTCCTGGGATGGGATAAGGGAAATTCCTTTTTTCTCCGCAAGTTCCTGGAGAACCCGAGGATATCGTTTGTAACGCCATAGGCCGTATTTTACCCATTCAGGAGAAAGCCCCATTCTCTCCGCATAGGCAAGGAGGTGGGAATTGAGTTTTTTTGCAAGCTCAGGATGGCTTTCCTCAAGCTGGAAAAAGTCAGCAAGAGAGGAAGACGGGCAGAGCCAGCACCCCATCCGGTCATAACCTTTCTCATAAGCCGGATTATAGGGAGCTTTTGTCCTGAAAAGGTAGAGCCAGATATGAAGAGCTGTCCATTCCTGTATCGGAGAAGCTCCTACCTGATTTCCTACCCAGGGGTTTTTCCAGACTTTCTTGCTAATGGAACGGGCGTGAGATTCATACTGGCGCTGCCCTATAAAACTCAGACAGCCGCCTTCATAGTTTTCATCAATTAGCCGGGTAATTGGCCCGAGTTTGCAGATTTTGCAGCACCAGCGGGTATCCATTGTCGGGGGACCAAAAACGCTTATCGAATCCCAAAAAGAGTCTCCTGCACTTGCAGTCTTTAGATTTTTTCCGTAGTATTCGGCAACTTTTGTGACGTTTTCAAGGGTTTCCGGGAATTCAAGCCCGGTATCGGCAAACATGATCTCGTAATCATCCAGAGTTTCATCAACCAGCTGGAGCACTGCAAGGCTGTCTTTTCCCCCGGAATAAGATACACTTACCTTCATGTCCATACTCCCTACAACATTTTCAATGAAAGTATGAGAGTTTTCTATCATAATGTCCAGAATTTTTTCGTTGGATTTTACGGCATCTTCCCAGCTCTGTCCACCAGGTCTGGTTTTTTGGGGCTCTGGCTCTCCATTCCAGCGCGGTTTTACTGCATTCCCTCTTTGTTCTTCACACATTTCCCTGCCTGTCATGCGGGCACGTCCGCAGCAGATCACTTCCCCTGCAGGATTCAGGACAACTACCTCATCTTCTTTATTTATTTCTGGATCGGCATCAAGGACGCCGGGAGCCAGGACACTTGCTCCTTTTTTCAGGATGAAAGGTACAACTGCCTCATCAATCACAACCCATTTCTTCAGGTTTTTTCTGTCTTTGCCCTGGAAAATCCTTCTTGCCCCTTCGAGCCTGGGGAGCAAAACCCATTCACAGCTCTCGATTTCAAATCTGAGAGATGCAAGGACTTCCCCATCTACTACAATCTCATCCATCCTGTCTTCGTATGGAGCTTTATTCAGCACCACAAGGTGACCATCAGGTATGAGGGGAGTATTGAACTGTTTTTCAGAAACAGAATTGATGCGCTTTATATCATAATCAAAAGCCGGGCGGATATCCCCTGGAGGAGTTACCTCAACTTTTTTTGTACTTTTTCCGCATCCGCACTTTTTTCCGAGCACAGGCACATTACAGGCCTCGCACCAGTGCAGGAGCATTTTGCCAAGGTATGCTGGTCTGGACATGTCATGCAGATTGAGAGAGGTTCACCTTTAAAAGGTTTTGGCTTCTTATCAGTTTGTCCTGACTTTTCCTTAATGAGTTTCCGGGTCCCAGCGCCTTCTCAGTCTCTATCTGAGTGCCAGCTTTATCAGTCTTTATCGAGTACCATCGCCCTTATCGATTCTCATTTCTCTGAGTATCTCAAAAACAGTAACATAATATACACTGAATACAGAAGCATGAAATTGAAATGGGGGAATTTTTAGCAGGAGGAATTTCATGGCAGTTATAAAAGAAATCGATTCTGTCGTATTCGGAAAAATCCTTCTAATCCCTCTATGGGACGATAGGTTTCATTTTCGGGATATTCACAACAGTTGCTGCTTTTAAGGGAATTTCAATACCAAAAATATGGGATCTTTTCCTTGATTTTCGGGAAGTGGACTGCACTCAGTCTACCTATGTTTTATAGGGTATCGGGCTATTTCATAGGGCGCATTGCAGCTGGCCTGTACAATGCTGCAGTTGGCTCAAAAAAAGGTTTCAGGTAGAGGTTTTGCGCTGAGTATCTTTTTCTGGTCTTCAGATTTTCTCTCTTAATCATGAAAAAAGTAATTCTGAGATCTTCTCATTTTTATAAGTAATTTTATATAATAATTCAATATACAATAATAATTATTTTTAAAGTTCCATAAAATTGAATAGACAAAGGCAAAAATGAGTTAGCTGGATTATTCTCAAGAATGCAGGAAATATATCTGTAGAAGCAGAATTGGATCTCAGCTCGATATGAAGATCGATGACCAAGAGGGGTAATATGGTCTGCCCTGTGTGTGGGAGGAATTGGATTTATTCTCAGTCGAATTCTTGGGCTCCTTGGTGTTTTTGTTGCTTTTGCGACCGAGATGTTGGCGACTTCGACGGCGTACTGGGTATCACATCATGGCAAAAATACTGGAAAAAATACTGATTTTCTAAAAAAATACTGCGGAATGTAGGATAAATGTAGTAATTCTGTAAGTACGCAGATGAAAATAACATAAAAAAGGAATGTTTATGACATTGGCAAAGTCCCCATGGATTATACATGTTAATTGCAATAGTTGTAATGGCTGTGATATTGAAGTAATAGCTTGTCTTACTCCTCTATATGATGCTGAAAGACTTGGTGTTTTAAACGTCGGTACTCCCAAGCAAGCTGATATAATGGTGGTTACAGGCGCGGTAAATTACAAAAATGTGAATGTGCTTAAGAACATCTATAATCAGATTCCTGATCCCAAAGTTGTTTTAGCAGTCGGTGCCTGTGCATCCACAGGTGGGATTTTCCATGACTGCTATAATGTAATAGGCGGAGTGGACCAGGTCATACCTGTAGACGTGTACGTTCCCGGATGTTGCCCAAAGCCTGAAGCTATAATTGATGGAATAGTGGCATCACTTTCAATACTTGAAAGCAAAAGCAAAGGGAAAATCAAAGGAACAGAGGTAAAATTGAAAGAAAACGAAGTGCCATCAAATGCTTGATTATCATCTTATTATCGAGGTTCTGCCAACATTTTTAAAATAATGAGCAAATAAGTTAAGTGTTTCAACTTCCCGGGTAAGGTCCTCTATTCTCTTATCCTTTCCTTCGAGTAATCTTTGTATGCCTGTGAAGTTTGCTCTTATTTCTGCGAGTTCTACCGGGTCCAGAGCTTCCTGCAAGGCTATAGTAAGACGATCAATCTCCTTTTTTAGGTAATCCCCTTCCGTCTCCAATTATCTCCGGAATATCTCCAAAATACCTAAGTGATTTCTAACTGCTCAAGCTTGTAAGTATACATAGGTTAAAATAAAATCTCTGCATTTTGTGGATTTTTAGCCCAATTTACCCCAAAATCAAAGCAAAAATGGCAAAAATACATAGGTCTTGCAGTAAACCTGTGTATAAAACTGCAGACCAAATTTACAGAAAAATTAGAACACTACTATTTAAACACTAAAATTGTAATCAGTGTGCCGCTTATTGCTAAGAAAACTCTGGTAAATGTGACGGGTTTTGCTCATATTTCCCCGTCACTTCTCTCTCATTTCTTCTTTTCTTCCTTCCATCTTAAGCCTATTTACGATAACAGTTTATTATAAGTATACTTAGGATTATGAACAAATATGGGAAGATAGATTCCATTAAAGATATAGTACTTGCAATTCTAATAATAAAAATCGGATCGGTAAACCAAAAACTATTAACCCATGATTTGGTATAAATATTGTAAAACCAAAAACTGTTATATAAATTATATAGGTTATAAATAAACAACGGGGTGAATAAAGCAATAAACAATTTTAGGTCGTGTCCCCAAATCATTGAACAGGAACTCTAAACGTTAATAATTCCTTTTTAAAGGAATTATTAACGTTTAGAGTTCCTGTTCAATGATTTG
>Ga0074193_1001059_pt1 | contig 37699 bp, 40 predicted proteins | sample EPASupsiteHSE605_FD_64523 | JGI IMG/M metagenome (GOLD analysis project Ga0074193, IMG submission 64523) | Bioremediated contaminated groundwater from EPA Superfund site, New Mexico - Sample HSE6-05 | ecosystem: Environmental > Aquatic > Deep subsurface > Groundwater > Contaminated ... | reverse complement strand
ACCAAACAGCGAAGCCTTAACAATATTGTTTACAATGCTTCGAATCAAGCTGTCTATGAGGCGGCTTATGCCATCTTCAGCCTGTCGGAATATACGCTGCTTGACGTTTACTTCAGAAGAACGGATGAATTAACAAACGAGGAGTAAAGCAGAGGGCAAATTCAGGCGTCAAGGAGGCGATCCAATTGGCTGTGACCACCAACCGAACAGCAAGATTAACCTTCGTAACCACCGGAGGGAACACGTTTTCCCTAACGGTTCCCCAACCGCGGCAGGATATTCAGCTCGCTGAAGCCATGAGCGTTATGAACGCGCTTATAGCAGGCGGAATATTCCTCACGACAAACGGTGCCCTTACAGGGGTAAAGGATATAAAGGTCATTGAAACAACAACCAATGACCTTTATGATCCTCCACAAGCGTAAGCGGGCAGTACCGGCATAAAAGATTAAGAGAGGGGGCGGGCCGATGGCAATCAGGATTTGCCGGCGGCCTCGCCCCCTCTCATCTTTTGCCTGATCACTGTTCATATTATTATATGAACCCTTAGCTAAGTTTGAACTATAAAAAATTTAAAAAATAGTACATGTCATTTTCTAACCCTTCTGTTGTGGATTGATAGCGTTGTATATGGTCACAATAAAGACTTTAAAGCCAGTAGCTATGAAGTCAAGAAAGTAAATAGTAACGAAATTTTAAAGGAAGATATTTCAGGGCAAAATTATTTTCTACAAACGTATCAAGATATAGTTTTCTCTCTAGTGACTTTTAAGGATAGCAATAATGTAGATATTACCGATTACTTTATTAATGGAATTTAGAGATTTAAACATTCAGTTGTATCCTTCAAAAATACTATCGGGAGCAAGGTTGATGTCAAAATAGAATTACGGCATATTGGCTCATGCGACACTTTTCTGGTTTTTCTTAGCTATTACTTACTCTTACTGCCTTTTTTCTTAGTTCTATAATTCGTATTTTGCTTTCTAAGGCATCGTGTTTGGTTTTTTCAATCAGTTCCTGGGGCGTAAAATTTTTTGTATTCTCGAAGTTCTCGTATCTAATTCGGTGAATGTCGTCAATTGTAAACTTTTCACTCATCAGAATTCATCTCCTCCCAACATCATAGATGGTGGCAATATATTGATTTCATTAAAATCCTGCAGCTTATTTACAGCCTGCACTTTATTGATGGTCTTGATATTTACAAAGTGTTTGAAATTCCAGCTTTGATTTCATAAGCATATAGTCATTGATCAGCCAGTCTGCCCCCGGTTCAACTGGGAGTTACGTTAACACTGTCTTAAAAGCGGCCGTTTAAGCCTGCGGCGGGCCGAAAAGGTCATTGGTAGTTGTATCAATAACCTTAATATCCCGTATTCCGGTCAGCGCACCGCTGGGCGTAAGGAATATATCACGGGCAATAAGCGAATCCATAATAGCCACGGCTTCGGCCAGCTGCAGGAAAGCTCTGGACGGCGAAAAGGACAAAAACACGCAGTTGGCCGGGGAGCGTGACAACCTGAAGACAAAGGCGGACGAACTGCAGAAGTCCAAGCAGGCACTTGAGCAGGATGTCGAGAAAAATCGGATGGAGAATAAGAAGCTTGCAGAAAATTCCAATTTGAAGAGTTACCAAAGGGTAAGCAACGACCTTGCTACCGCGCAGATCAAGCTGCTCACCGGTAAAGTCGCTTTTCGATACGAGAACCTGGACAAAGCGTTCAAGGAACTGATTTATGAGATGGATCTGTTGGCTAAAATTGATCCGCAGGTGCATGCTGGGTATAAAAAACAAGTGAATGATTTTTTATTCAGAGCGATGCAGGAGAGAATGGGGAACTGACTGAGTCTAATATAGCATCAATACGCTCCTGGGTACCGGGCTTGCATACTACTTGTAAAGGCTGGACCTGCATGAATTGGTCGTGATCATCGGCAGATGTCACAAACACGATGCTGCATGTTGACATGGAATCGGATTGCCGTATTTGTTTGGCGGTTTCGAGACCAGTCAGCTTTTTCATGCTATTGTCAAGAAAAAGAAGGTCAAAAATCATATTACGCTTATTAAGTTCTTCGAGAAGCTCTTCACCACTGCCAAATTGGTAAATATCAAATAAAACCCCATTTTCTTTCTCATATAAATGAATGAATGCCTCCAATAACTGGCGACACAACGGCCTGTCATCGCAAATGCCGATAGTAAGCAATACTCATCTCCTCCAAATATTCCTCCACAATCACATAAGTGGCTTTCGTTGAATAATTTTAGGACAAATAGTCCAATATGTCAATAGGACTTATCGTCCTAAGATATACTTGCTTTGGTGATGATAATGCGCTTAAAAATACGTGATGTTCGTGAAGATCATGATCTAACCCAACAACAAATTGCAGAATACCTAATGTGTGATCAATCTTTATACTCCAAATATGAGCGAGGAGAACGTGATGTTCCACTGAATATCATGATTAAACTCGCACAGTTTTATAAAACCAGCGTTGACTATCTGGTCGGGCTTACAGAAAATAAACAACCTTATCGTTGAACTGATAAAGTTGAACAGGGTGATAAGATTTGAAGATTGATTACAAAGCATTAGGTGAACGGATTGCGAAAAGGCGCAAGGTGTTGAACCTGACCCAGGATGACGTCGCAGAAGCCACGGGATAAATGGTAGCCCCAAGTAAAATGATAGAGAAGATATTAAGTAGCCTTTTCCAACAAAGGGCTGCTTTGTTATTTTTAGAATTAATTTCCACAATTCTAATTATTTGGGAGGATAGCTGGGAAATTTAGCGAATATCAAATTAAAAAGTAAACGTATTGATTCTTTCTCAGATCGGACAGGTCCTGGCCGCGGAAGCCCCAATCACCAGAAACCTGTTAAGCAAGCTGGTCTTAAACGCCTGGGGCATTGCGCGGATGGGAAAAATATGTGAAAAAATGGACTCATTATATGAATTTCTTAGACGAACAAAAGTCATCAATAGAGGGAAAATGGAAGCAACACAAATCGCAGTAGAGTTAAACAGCTGTAATCAGGCTTTATGCATCGTTAACGGCAAAAAACACGCTATAGAAATCTATTCAAAACTAAGTGGGGAGGGGGTATTTCATTTATCAACCAGAATGTGTCCCAAACATCGGAGCAAAGTATTAGATGAAATAAAGCAAAGATTAAAAAATGAACAGCTTTGTAAAGTTGTTTCCACTCAATTAATTGAGGCTGGAGTTGATGTGGATTTTCCCTTGGTTTATTGATCAATGGCCGGAATCGATTCAATTGAGCAAGCTGCAGGGAGATGTAACAGGGAGAATAAATTAGAAACCGGTATCGTCAACGTTTTGAGCCGGAAAGCATTTTCACCAAAAATATGCCAAGTTCAATAAAACGACCGATTGAAGTAGGCAAAACAATTATGACGAGGTTTGAAGACATCCTTTCGGAGTGAAAGTCAATGTCTATATTGACACGGAAGTACGGAATTTTATAGGTTTTTTGATGCGTTTTGACAGGAGGAGATACGAATGTTTTTAGGTAAAGGTTTTTCTAAGTCTCAGATATTTCCACTAAGTGCATAGGTCATGAGGAAAGATGTGGAAAGTGAATTATGGAAATATTTGAGCAAAGTCCCCAAAAATTATGCAGAATTGTCGCGAGACCAGATCGTGGAGGAGTAAATATATTTTGCGCCCAATTTGAATGAAAGGAGGGTTTTATGGTGCAATTGTCTTATCCGATTAAAATGGAGATAGCCGGAAATACCGCAATGTGGACAAGACCGGATACCGGTGACTGTCCGGTTAGCTATCCAGCTCCAACATATTCTGCGGCTAAAGCTATTTTTGAATCCGTCTTATGGGGGCCGGATGTAGAAATAATCCCCACAAAAGTGGAGTTGTGTACGCCCGTACAATATCATTCCTATTGCACAAACTATGGAGGCCCTTTGCGAAATCTCCAATCGATTAAAGAGGGAAATAATTATCAGTTGTATGCCACCGTGTTAATTGATGTCTGTTATAGACTGTACGCAGAAGTTGTTCCAAATAAAGAAAAAAGCAGATTGCCGGAAAGTGCTGTGCAATGGGACAAAAAAACAACCTCACCCGGTCATGCTTATCAAAGCATTTTTGAAAGACGACTCAAAAGAGGTCAGTGTTATTCAATTCCGGCATTGGGATGGAAAGAGTTTACCCCCTCCTATTTTGGGGAATTTCGTGACACAACACAGGTGTTGTCCGATTTGCCGCCCGTTGTCATACCGTCTATGTTGAGACAGGTCTTTTCCAAAGGATATACCCCTCTGGGTTCCTATTCAAAAAAGGATTTTTCTCCGGTTTCTTATATATACGACAATGGCCTCGTCATTCAAAACGGCGTGCTGGAGTATCCGAGAAGGGGTGAAATCTATGCTAAATGAATTGTATAGTTTGTCCGCCGCTCTGGAAAGTAAAGGCATCTCCACCAAGGAATGGCATAGGGAATACGAATCCTTACCTAAGGTTACTGCCAAAGCACCATGTATGCGAATATGGCTTGCCAAGGACGGTACGATCTGTGGAATTGAGAGCATAAGTGCAGAACTTGCCCAGTCACTGAGAAAATTCGGGAACAATCAAGGTACCTTTCCCGCTTTCAATATTGCTCCCCTATATCGCATCACCGATAAAGAACAGCTTTCCGAGTTGGAACAAATTGAAAAATTTACTGTACCCCCCGATTTGAACAAAATTAAAGCATGGTGCGTTAATGACAATTGGAAGGAAAGTACTGTCAAAAAAATTAATCGAAGCTTGCATATTATTCCCCAGACCCTTTTAGATTTAATTGGTGATCAAGAACGACCTGAACGAACTCTCGTTTCAGAATTAATTCGTTTAGCATCTGGTTTCACAAACGAACCTGAGAAAAGCTTCAAGACCGCACTGGAAAAATGCATCTTTGCAAAGCTTCAAAAACAAGAGGACATTAGCATGGTGCTTGCTATGCTATTTCATAAAGGTAATCCTCAAAAAAAACAAAACGATGACACTGGTGTATCAATTTCAGTTGTTTTGGATTTGTTTGACTGGCGGCAGTATGGGTATCCCGTAACAAGCAAACACACCACTGAATGGATTAACGATATGCTGTTGAAATCCACATTGACGAGTGCATCTAAACAGTCTGAAGGTGTTGAAAGTGACGCATTTGGGATTTCCTTTGTTAATCCGAATGAACCTATGCCAACAGTGGAGCTTAACGGATTTAAGGTATCGTTACGTACAATGTTCGATGGACAGCCTTGCCAGCATCGTTATCGGAAGATTGAAGATGGTACTTACCCTATTTCCCTTGAGAACCGTTCGTTAACAAAGAAGTCACTTGTGTGGCTTGCCAACGAAGAACATAAGGGCGTTACATGGCAAAAAACTCACAAGAATGAAATCGTCTTTGTTTACCCATCAAGATTGCCTGAAGTTCCGCCAAAATTTGCGTCAATTTTCGGTTCCAATCAAGGAGAAAGCTCCACACAAACGGAAGCGCGGTTCGAAAATGTTGCGAAAGAGTTTATTAAGGCGCTTAGGGGCATTCCCGCGCAAGAAAAGCCGGATTTCATTCAGATTTTCACAATACGTAAGACAGACGAAAATCCTCGGTCGTCTCGGGCGAAAATTGTTTTTACCCGAAATTGTTCACCAAACCAGCTCATCCAAGCAGCGGAGGATTGGGAGGCTGGCTGCTATAATACGCCAGAAACAGACCTAGGTGAGCGAAGCATTCCTTTTCCTTTGCAAGTGTCTCGAATCGTCAACAATGTGTGGAAGCAAAACGGAGATTTGGCGCAAGGCAAGACTGATGTTGAACGAATGAAATATTATCAGGGAATGGAATTGCTGCTTGACATTATGCAGGAGAGCATGATTGGCAATTACCTTCACATCGTACTTACACATTCATCTGGTTTGGTAAGTTATATCGGCAACTGGGTACATGGCGGTTCAAGATGCAAGAATAAGACAGAGGAGAAAAAACTAGAAAAATTAAAAAATGAAATGGTCCTTCTGTTGTCTGTACTTGGGCTGCTTCTTTATAAACGTAATGAAAGAAAGGAGAAATACATGGAAAGCATGGCTTATTTAGTCGGACAGCTATTGAAAATATCCGATGAGCTACACACACTGTACTGCAAAGTTGAGCGGGGCGGGGATATTCCTCCACAGCTGGTGGGCGGTGCATTGTTTGTGACAGCCAGTGAAACGCCGAGTCAGGCGATTGCACAATTGTCCATCCGAATGAATCCCTATATAACTTGGGCGAAACAATATCGTTTCAAAAATATTAAAGCTGAAAATAAAGAGAGTTGGAGAGCAGGCTGGTATCTCAGTTTGTATGAAAATACAGCAAATAAATTGTATTCGACAATAACGGGCTTAACAAGGTTCGGTGATTTTGATAAAGCACAGCTTTTTATTGGTTATTTGGCATCGTTCCCAAAAAGAGAGTCTTCAGTAATAGCAAGCGGTGATGACAACGGTAATGATAATAATATAGGAGGGGATAATCATGAACAGTAAAATCAAGCGCGCGACCGGTTTTTTGGTAATTGAAGTTGTAAACTCAAATGCGAATGGCGACCCGGACAGAGAAAGTGACCCCCGCCAGCGTCCAAATGGCATTGGTGAAATTTCACCTGTTTCCTTCAAGCGCAAGCTGCGCGATTTACTGGAGGACCACGACAGTACGTTTTTTCAAAGTCTTCCGGAGATATATGTTGGTGATTCAGAGAGATACAGCATATTGGAGTCACGCGTCCGTGACTTGAAGTCCATCACAGCTGAGATGTCCAAAGACGTTAAAAATTTTGATCAGAAGGAGTTTTTGAATAGTCCTTTCGTTCGGAAATACTGGGATGCAAGAATCTTCGGAAATACGTTTTTGGAAAAAGGGGCTAATAAGGGATTCATAAAAACGGGGGTTGTTCAATTCGGCGTGGGGGTATCGATTTCGCCAGTCAATGTTATACGCCACACGAATACAAAAAAAGCCGGTGTACAAGAGGATAAACAAGGAGGAATGGCGCCTTTGGCATTCCGAATCGTGGAACATGGTGTTTATTGTATGCCGTTTTTCGTCAATCCTAATTTTGCCGCTAAGACAGGCTGCACGGAGGCAGATATTAACTTGCTTAAGCTTTTGATTCCCAAAGCGTATGATTTGAATCGTTCAGCCATTCGCACCGATGTACGCATCCGTCATGCTTGGTATATTGAGCATCTGAATGCGCTTGGCAGTTGTCCGGATTATCTCCTTTTGGAAGCGCTCACACCAAAGCGTATTGATGATACGACCATTGCGTCTACGACTTGGGCTGACTATGAGGACAAGACAGTTCTTCCGGAGGAATTGATGGGTAAGGTAAGCTCCGTAACCGACTTGATGATGAAATGATTTACTACGCACACAGCAAAAAATACGATATACCTGAGCAGGAATACTCGGCGCATATTCGTGGGGTAAGGTCACTTGCCCACGAGTATGTACGAGATATGATCAGTTATTCGGAATGCGATAAAGCACTGCTATCACAAGCGGTAGAAAAAGCATCTACTTATCACGATATAGGCAAGTTAAACAAAGACAACCAAGATGTGCTGTCAGGGAAAATATCGTCAAAGTCTCTTCCGCGAAATCATGTCGATGCAGGGGCGGCTCATTTTTTGAATAGCAAACACTTTTCTGCTGTATCCGCTGCAGTAATTCAGGCCCATCACATTGGGTTCCCGGATTTTTCTGATGAAATGAATAAGGGTGATGCGATTTTTCGTGATAGTTCCATCGCTTCTGATGTGGATTGCGAGTTACCGAAACTGGTAGCAATCCACGACAACCTCATTGATATCCATTTTGAATACGATGAGGAGGAAATGAAAGGAGATCGCTCGGTTTTCTTTCGGCTGCTCTTATCTTGCATTGCTGACGCTGATCACACAGATACTGCTATCCATTATCGCCAGTATCCAGCTGATACAAGTACGGTTAAATTGCGCGCCGCCGAACGGCTTGCACAATTAGACATGCATATTGTAGCGTTAAAGCAAAGAGGAGCTGACGGTGATCGGAACGCTCTACGAAATGAGATGTATCACGCGTGTCGAAACGCCGACATTGACGCCGACATAAGCTCCTGTGATAGCCCGGTAGGTTCCGGAAAGACAACGGCAGTCATGGCTTATTTGCTTGCACAGGCGAAAAAGCGCGGACTACGGCGTATCTTTGTGGTACTGCCATTTACTAATATCATTAAACAATCAGTTAAGACCTATCGAGATATGCTCGTTTTGCCAAGTGAAAATGCTGATGAGGTTGTGGCGGAGCTACACCACCGAGCAGACTTTGAAAGTGAAGATACAAGATACCTAACTGCACTTTGGCGTGCACCAATAATTGTGACAACTGCTGTCGCTTTTTTTGAAACGCTTGCATCGAATTCCACCGCAACTCTGCGCCGCTTACACGAATTGCCCGGCAGTGCTATTTTTGTGGATGAAGCTCATGCTGCGTTGCCAGCCAAACTTCTACCCATTGCGTGGAAGTGGATCAACATTTATGCCGCAGAATGGAATTGCTACTGGGTGTTGGCGTCCGGTTCACTAAATCGATTCTGGACAATCCCAGAAATTGCTGGCACAAAAAAATCCAACTATGTACCGGAAATCATCGATGACGAACTTCGCAACCGACTTTCATTTTATGAAAACAAACGGATTTCCTATCATAGTGACTTATTCCCCAAAAGCACGGCGGAGCTTGCTGATTGGATCATCGATTTTCCGGGACCAAGACTGGTCATCTTGAACACCGTACAAAGCGCAGCTATATTGGCAGACTATTTTTCGGAACACTTTGGTCGAGATTGTGTCGAGCATTTGTCTACCGCTTTGACTTCAGATGATCGAGACAACACACTTGAACGAGTCATAAAACGTTTGGATAACAAAAAAGATTCAGATTGGACTCTTATTGCAACGTCGTGTGTTGAAGCTGGAGTAAACCTTTCTTTTAGAAATGGATTCCGTGAACTTGGATCACTGGTATCGTTATTACAAGCTTCGGGGCGTGTAAATCGAGAGGGCGTTCTTAGGAATTCGGAGATGTGGACATTTTGTATTTCAGAAGACGGAAAGTTAAAGCTTAATCCAGGTTTGAAGGAGTCTGCCGCTGTTCTTAAAGGGTATTTTGAAGGGAACAGAACCATTGCACCGGAATTGAGTACACAATCCATTGCCGATGAAATCGCATTATATGGACTATCGGGAAAACATAAAAAGTTGGTTACCAATGAGGAGTTGCAGAACTTTCGTCAGGTGGAACAAGACTTCAAGGTAATTGACAGCGATACCCGTCTTGTAGTGGTTGATTCAACTGTAGCAAAGCGCTTGCAATATGGAAAAGTTGATTGGAGAGAACTGCAGAAAGTCTCAGTTCAAATTGCCAAATATAAGTTGGATGAACTGAGAACACCTATAATAATGGATAATATATACAGGTGGAATCTCGGCTACGATGATTTTCTCGGTTATATGGCCGGCATTGTGAAATTGAAAAAGTATAACGGAGAAGCAATCATAATTTGATTAGCCATAGATTGAGAGTGGAAAAAACCAGCCAAACCAAGTAGTACACTTTTTGAGAATGATTATTTTTCTGCTCGTCCTGATGGCAGTATTGAGGTTTGAAAGGTGTAGTAATGGAAACATAATACACAGTTGGGCTAATATTCCTCTGTAAAGGTACATAGAAACTTTCAGGATGTACCCAGTGTTGAAAATATCCAAAAATATTGATGATTATAAAATATCTGATGAAGTCTTAGAAGGATTGAACCCGGAGGTTCTAATGGAATATGATGAAGAAGATTTCCTGCTATTGTCTGGCATCCAGCACTTTTCCTTCTGTAAACGCCAGTGGGCCTTGATTCATATCGAGCAGCAATGGCAGGAAAACCTGCGGACCGTCGAGGGCGGAATTCTGCATGAGAAAACACACGATAACACCATTAAAGAAAAACGCGGGGATTTGATTGTTTCCCGGGGTATGGGAATTTTCTCGCGTACTCTGGGAACAACCGGAACGTGTGATGTTGTTGAAATGCACAGGGATCCAGGCGGCGTGAATATCTTCGGACGGGAAGGAACGTTTAAACCGGTCCCTGTAGAGTATAAGCGCGGGAAACCCAAAGAAAACGAAGCCGATGCGCTGCAGCTATGTGCCCAGGCCATGTGCCTGGAGGAAATGCTCTTATGTGAAATTCCGGAAGCGTTTTTATTCTACGGTGAAACAAAGCGCCGGCTCAAAGTTATTCTTGATGAGGATTTGCGCGGACGGGTGAAATCGATATTTAAAGAAATGCATGAGTACTATGACCGAAGATATACCCCGAAAGTCAAGCCAAATAAAGGCTGCAAGTCCTGTTCCCTTACGGAGATCTGTATGCCAAAGTTATGTAAAAATCCCCGTTCAGCATTACATCAGGAAAAACCTCCTGGAGGCGACGGAATGAGAAAACTGCTCAATACGATCTATGTCACTTCTCCCAACACGTATTTATCCCTGGATGGAGAAAATATTGTCATTTTAAAAGAAGATCAAGAAGTCTCCAGAATCCCGCTCCATAATCTTGAAGGGATTGTGGCTTTCGGTTATACCGGCGCCAGTCCGGCGTTAATGGGTGCCTGTGCCAAACGGAATATTGCCTTAAGCTTTATGAAACCAAGCGGTAAATTCCTGGCCAGAGTGGTGGGGGAGGTTCGGGGCAATGTGACGCTAAGAAAGGCGCAGTACAGGCTTGCCGACAACAAGGAGCAAAGTACGCAGATTGCCAAAAACTTTATTCTGGGAAAGATTTATAATGCCCGTTGGGTGATTGAACGTGCTACCAGGGACTACGCGATTCGCCTGGATGTCGATCAGTTAAAAAAGGTTTCTAAAGTTCTTGCCAATTCTTTGCAATTTGTGGATCAGTGCGAGGATTTAGAACAGCTCCGAGGGTTTGAAGGAGAAGCAGCCTCCCAATATTTCAGCGTATTGGACGAGTTAATTCTCCAACAAAAAGAATCCTTCTATTTCAATTGCCGGAATAAACGCCCGCCTCTGGACAATGTCAATGCCATGCTGTCGTTTGTCTATACGCTTTTAGCTCACGATGTCGCCGCAGCCCTGGAAACAGTCGGGCTTGACCCTTATGTCGGCTTTTTGCATCGGGACAGGCCGGGAAGAATTTCACTTGCGCTGGATCTGATGGAGGAGATGCGTGCGGTTTATGCCGATCGGTTTGTTATTTCTTTAATACTAATTTGCGTATAAAAGGTTACAATATTTTCCTATTTATGATATAATAAATACATACCAACTTGGAAGGTGTGTATTTGAAATGAGACAGAAAGAATTTACCCAAGAACAAATTGATGCAATATTAAAAGCTGAAAAAGAAGCGGATAACAAGTATGTAATAAAGAGACTTATGGTATTACGTCTTCGGGCAGTACAGAACATGCCATCAAAAGAAATAGGAAAAATCGTTGGGTACCCGCCTGCAAGCGTAAACAATATTCTCAGCAAATATTTCAATAATGGTCTAGAATCAATGCTTGGAGAAAATCGTAAAGGTGGAAATAAAAGATACCTTACACAATCTGAGGAAAATCAGATCCTTCAAGGATTTGAATCCCAATCAGAAGAGGGGAAGATCCTAATCGTTGCAGATATTAAGGAAGCATATGAGAAAACTGTCGGTAAAGAGGTACCAAAATCAACAATTTATAGAATGTTAAAAAGACAAGGATGGCGAAAAGTAATGCCCAGAAGTAAACATCCTAAGTCTAAGCCTGAAGAATTCAGTGCTTATAAAAAAAATCACGGATAAGATAACTGAACTGGTAAATTTTACAAGTAACACAATATCAAAAAAACTTCGTTTAATGTTTCAAGATGAAGCTGGTTTTGGCCGGATCAACAAGCCCAAACGGTGCTGGTGCAAGAAAGGACTGAGACCAAATGTTCCTTGTCATAGAGTTAGAGAATATTCCTATGCCTATGCAGCCGTCTCCCCGCATGATGGGGAAATGGTATCTCTTGTACTTCCATATGCCAACACGGCTTGTATGAACATATTTCTTAAAGAAGTTTCAAAAAGATATCCCGATGACTACATTCTTATGGTCGCAGATAACGCTGCATGGCATAGATCAAAAGGACTTGCTATTCCAGATAATATGGAAATATTTCCATTATTACCCTACAGCCCCGAACTAAACCCCGTTGAACAAATTTGGGATGAAGTAAGGGAAAAAGGATTTCGAAATGAGCTATTCAACACATTGAAACACGTGGAATTAAGACTGTGTGACACACTTGCAAGTCTTGAAAATAATCACTTAAGGGTAAAAAGCATTACTGGCTGGGATTGGATTTTATCTAATAATTTATACGCAAATTAGTATAATCAACAAAAGAGAAGTCAAGGCGGAAGGTTTTACGCAAAAGGAAAATGGTGCGGTGATCATGGATGATGACACAAGAAAAATCATCTTGAAAGCTTGGCAGAGCAGGAAGCAGGAGATAATCACGCATCCGTTTCTACAAGAAAAATTAGAATGGGGACTTGTCCCCTATACGCAGGCCATGCTGCTGGCCAGATTCATTCGCGGCGATTTGGAAGGATATCCGCCGTTTATGTGGAAGTAGGTGACGAGATGTTAGTGTTGATAACCTATGATGTTAATACGGAAACCCCGCTGGGGAGAAAACGTTTGCGCCAGGTTGCCAAGCAATGTGTAAACTATGGCCAGCGTGTCCAGAACTCCGTTTTTGAGTGTGTAATGGATGCGGCGAAATGCCGTGAGGTGCAGCATAAGCTGGAGCAAATTATCAATAAGGATAAAGATAGCTTGCGGTTTTATTATTTAGGGAATAATTATAAAAGCAAAATTGTACACATCGGGGCTAAGGAGTCCTTTGATGTTGAAGACATAATTATTATTTAGTGCGAATGTCTAGTGCACATGAAATTGCCAGAACTTTCGCACCGTGATATGGGGCAAAACTCACGTTTAAAATTAAAAAATCGATAAGGAACGATCTGATTTCTAAATTTTAAAGGTATATAACAAACAAGATTGTTGTCAGTTAATCGTTTTTGAGGTTGTTTTTGCTGTCGCACCCAACATGGGTGCGTGGATTGAAATCACGCAACAGTTACAACAGAGATAATAGCCGCGGTCGCACCCAACATGGGTGCGTGGATTGAAATCTTGCTTTTTTAATTGGCAAATACATCGTTTGGAGTCGCACCCAACATGGGTGCGTGGATTGAAATAATACCGGCCAGCTGCCGAGCTTGTCCATTGTCTGTCGCACCCAACATGGGTGCGTGGATTGAAATCTTCTGCAGCAGCAATATCTATCCCGTGATGATCAACGTCGCACCCAACATGGGTGCGTGGATTGAAATAACTGAAACCATGAAGAAAATTATGGAGTTCAGTAGTCGCACCCAACATGGGTGCGTGGATTGAAATAGAAAAAGAACAGGATTATCAACAGTTAGCCTTGGTCGCACCCAACATGGGTGCGTGGATTGAAATCGGAGAATCCTTTGATACAGACAAAAGAAATAGGTCGCACCCAACATGGGTGCGTGGATTGAAATCCGTCAACGATCGGAGCAACATTGACATTTACCGTCGCACCCAACATGGGTGCGTGGATTGAAATCGTTCAGGAATTACAACATAAAGCATTTCAGTTATGTCGCACCCAACATGGGTGCGTGGATTGAAATTGGCTTCCAGCTTCCAAGCGCCGCCATCGGCCTCGTCGCACCCAACATGGGTGCGTGGATTGAAATTTCGCGTATCTCATAAGCCAATGCGATAATTCTGTCGCACCCAACATGGGTGCGTGGATTGAAATTCAGTCTTTTTTAGCCGCCGCAAAACGTCAAAAGTCGCACCCAACATGGGTGCGTGGATTGAAATCATCAGGCTTTTTGGTTTTTGCACAACAAGAACGTCGCACCCAACATGGGTGCGTGGATTGAAATTCTGCCGGCCAGACTGGCCATTTCTTTTTTATGATTGGTCGCACCCAACATGGGTGCGTGGATTGAAATCTATATGGTTGCGGCCTAAGACGGCGATAAAAGCGTCGCACCCAACATGGGTGCGTGGATTGAAATTTTTTTCTTAAATGGCCACACTTTTACACCCCCGTCGCACCCAACATGGGTGCGTGGATTGAAATCTATAAGACAAGGAAATTTTTATTATTTATAAGGTCGCACCCAACATGGGTGCGTGGATTGAAATCAGTTTCCAAACCAGAAAACTCCGTGCCAGTGCTGTCGCACCCAACATGGGTGCGTGGATTGAAATCCCAACCTCTAGGACTGTCCCGAATCTCTCAGCGTCGCACCCAACATGGGTGCGTGGATTGAAATTCGGTATAAATTCTAACGAGAGTTTTTTGATCGTTGTGGTCGCACCCAACATGGGTGCGTGGATTGAAATCAGCCGTTTATGTATGTTGCTATCTAGTATACGTCGCACCCAACATGGGTGCGTGGATTGAAATAGATACAAATGATATTAAATTTTGTCCTTTCTGGTCGCACCCAACATGGGTGCGTGGATTGAAATCGGAGATACCAGGAGGATCTTGATGGACTTTGTAATCGTCGCACCCAACATGGGTGCGTGGATTGAAATCTTTGTCTGCCCTGCGTGAACATAAATATCCGTCCGTCGCACCCAACATGGGTGCGTGGATTGAAATAGATTCCAAGTATGCTGCCCGTCCTTCGGCTTGACAGTCGCACCCAACATGGGTGCGTGGATTGAAATTTTTACAATGATTGGCCGTAAGCCGTAATTAGTTGTCGCACCCAACATGGGTGCGTGGATTGAAATACAAATCATCCCTCCATCATCTTGAGTAGGTTTTTGTCGCACCCAACATGGGTGCGTGGATTGAAATCAACTTGTGCTAACCAAAAGGCGTCGCATTCATCGTCGCACCCAACATGGGTGCGTGGATTGAAATCTTGCTTTTTTAATTGGCAGGTTCATGGTCTGGGTCGCACCCAACATGGGTGCGTGGATTGAAATCTTCTCAGATCAAAAAGGAAGAGAAGGTAAAGAGTCGCACCCAACATGGGTGCGTGGATTGAAATCATCATGAAAGAGCTCAATAAAAAGGATCTTTACGGTCGCACCCAACATGGGTGCGTGGATTGAAATTGTCGCTCTGCGCTATACTTTCTCGCGTTACATCGTCGCACCCAACATGGGTGCGTGGATTGAAATATTGCTATGACTATGGTTCTGTGAAGGAGTATGTAGTCGCACTGCGCCATATTGGCTCATGCGGACACTTTAAATGGTTGTATTCTTGATAATTCATAGAATAGCGGCGATTTATACCCTAATGCTGAATGTAGTCTTCTGCAATTGTAATAAATATCAATCCATTGTTTCAGAGCGCTCTGTGCTTGCTCAATACTCTGAAAGTATCGCTTGTAAACAAATTCTGTCTTCATGGTTTGAAAGAATGATTCCATCGGAGCATTATCATAAGGATTCCCTTTACGGCTCATACTGCCGAGAATTTTGTGCTTTTCAAGTAACTCTCGGAATGCCTTGCTGGTATACTGACTGCCACGATCTGAATGATGTATAAGTCCGGGAGCAGGCCGTTCCTTGGCAATTGCCAAGGAAAGTGCCCTGCAAACCAATTTAGCATTTGGCTTCGTTCCGAGGGCCCAACCAACGATCTTTCTGCGACACAAATCCATGACAGCTGCGAGATAAGACCATTTTCCATTTGTCCTGATATAGGTAATATCAGCCAGCCAAACTTTGTTTATCTCTGTAACTTTAAACTCCTGGCGCAGCAGATTGGGAAATGCCTGTTCATTAGGATCAGCCTTAGTGGTTTGCGGTTTGTACTTGCTCTTTGATCTTCACTTTAATGCCATTCTGATTCATGATCCGCTGGACTTTACTTCGACCGCACTTGACGTTATGTTCCCTGTTAAGAGATTCATAAACACGCTGTACTCCATAGTTATGATCATTATCCCGTTCAATCTTTCTGATCTTGGCAAGGACCACGGCGTCTTTATCCTGGCGACTCGGGCAGCCGGCAACTACCCACTGATAATATTCGCTTCGGGAAACTTCAATAATTCGGCATAACTTCTTAACAGCATATTTGAAGCGGTATTTATAAACAAAGGCGTATTTTACTTGCTGTTCTTTGCGAAGTATGCCGTGGCTTTTTTTAGGATTTCGACCTCTTCTTCAAGTTCTTTAATACGCCTCTGTGCTTTCTTTAACTCAGCATCTTCTGGCTTAAGGTTCCCTGATCCAGGAAAGGCATTTTCAGGATCAGCTTTGAATTGTTCAGACCATTTGTAAATGGTATTGACATGTAACCCTAGTTCTTCGGCTAAACTGGTAGCTGTTCTTCTTCCTTCAAGATAGACCTGGGCTATTTCTCTCTTGAATTCTGGATCAAAATTCTTTTTACTCATTTCTTAACACCTCTCTGGCTTTATTATACTAGCCATTTACGGTGTCCACAAAATCCATTACGGGGCAGTATAACGTATGCAATTCATAATATACATCCGTTAATTTACTCTATTATTTTATGAATCATATTTTGCAGTGACTTGCCGCCGTCCTTGGCGTCCTCTGGATATGTATATGAAATCGGAAATATCTGAGTAGAAATATATGGTATTTATTTTCATCTTAGTGTAATTTGAGGTATAATTAATATGAGGTGTTATTATGCCAATAGTAAGCGAATTCTACGGTATTAAGATTATGATGTTTTGGAATGAGCATGTTCCTCCTCATTTCCATGCAGAGTATGGGGAAAATAAAATATTAGTTGATATACAGAATGCGACAGTATTAAAGGGTATATTCCCGTCAAAACAGTTAAAACTTGTTCTTGCTTGGTGTGAGATCCATAAGGATGAACTGATGGTTAATTGGGAAAAGGGCAGAGAAAACAATCAGTTTATTAGGATAGACCCGCTTAAATAAGGAGGTGCTATAATGTTTCATAAAGTTATACAAGTAGTACCAACAAATGATTACAAAGTATATATTTATTATGTTGATGGAAAGATCAAGCTTTTTGATGCTTCCGAAATCATTAAAAAGGGAGTTTTTCAACAGCTCCAGAACATTGAGATATTTAAAAATTCTTGTACTGTTCTTAATGATACTTTGGCTTGGGATATATCTGGTACGTTTGATCCATATAACTGTTTAGATTTAGATCCCGAAGAACTATACAATTCATGCCCAGAAGTGACAGAGCCTAAAGTTAATATAGTGTAGCAACATGAGGCTGACAAAGATTGTTGGCCTTTTATTTTTAAGGTTGTTTGTGGGGGTTTCCGACTTCACATAAACAGAGAATTCCCTAAATCTGGTATAATATGAATGTAATAACCAGATTTCTGCAATTCACGGGACGTTAGTGCGCCAAGCAAAGCTTGGTACTTCTTGCAAGGTGAAAATTGTATTTTTGGGCCTGGGTCTGTTGTCTATAGGGAATTCTTTACCCGAATTAGCTACAGCTTTATTCAATATATATGCAATGACTGATACGCCAAATATTCTAATAAGACTTTTATCATCAATAGTAGGAGCAATAATTCAACTAGTCATAAGGGGTAGGTATTTTTATTGGATCACAAGGCTTGGTTAATATTTTATATATTATTAGAAATGCTGGACTGATGAAGAAAGATGATAATGGAAACGAGGGATTTAAAGATTGAGGAGGAGCAAACGTGGAATATCTTACATTGGTTATATTCATAGCTCTGTTAATTATTTATTATAAAGTTTTCAGGATTGCTTCAGATATCAAAGAAATAAAAGAAGCTATAAAAAAGAGAAATATGGAAGATCATTAACAAGCATGATATAAGGGGTTACTCGGGTATTCCTCTGCCAACGGCGCATAATTGGAACTTAAACAACCATTTGTGAATTTACTATTGTTTATATAATCCACATTGGAGGATAGTGAGAATGAAATATACTTGCACCTTAATTGCGGTAAGAGACATGGAAAAAGCAAAGCAGTTTTATCACGACGTTTTAGGGTTAGACGTTGTTGCTGATTTTGGGGCAAATGTTACTTTGACAGGCGGCATTGCCTTGCAGACTGTTAATACTTGGAGAGGCTTTATTCACAAACCGGATGAAAAAATTATTTTCGGCAACAACGCCTGCGAGTTGTATTTTGAAGAAGATGACATAGACACCTTTGTGGCAAAACTTAACAGTATAAAAAATATCGAATATGTTCATCCGCTCTTTGAACATTCATGGGGTCAGCGAGCAGTCCGTTTCTATGATCCGGATAAGCACATGATTGAAGTCGGAGAAAACATGATGATGGTTGTGAAGAGGTTTATAGATACCGGACTTTCTCTTGAAGAAACAGCCGCTCGTATGGATGTGCCAGGTGATTATGTTAAGTCATGCTTAGCGTAAAAAATGGGTCATACTGGGAGTCAAAGATGAGGCCGTTTACTTATTTGTTTGTTTGATTGGAGATTAAAAATGATCACAATAGAAAACATAATGTCAATTGATAAAAGCGGTTTACAGGAAGCATCAAAAATGGTGAACAAGGAGGATATCCCGCAGCTTGTGGAATGGCTGTCCTTAAAAGACGACAATATCAGATACCAAGCATTCCTCCTTCTGCAAAGCAGGGCATTGTTCTTTGATGATGTATATCCGTACTGGGATATCTTCCAAAAGAAATTGAAAAGCGATAATTCTTATCAAAGAAGTATCGGGCTTATGCTTATTGCCGAGAACGCCAAATGGGACGCGGAAAACAGGATGGAGGATACCATTGATGAATATCTGGAATTTCTAAACGACGAGAAACCCATAACTGTACGCCAGTGTATTCAGTCATTAGCTAAAGCAGTGCCCTATAAGCCGGGCTTAAATCATAAAATAGCCGGCAAACTGATTTCATTTAATCTCCTGTCCGTTAAAGAAACCATGCGCAAATCCATACTGCTCGACATCTTAAACGTACTGCTCATAATTAGAAAAACCCTTAAAACAGATGAAATAGAAAACTTTATCTTAAACGCTTTATCCGGTGAAATATTAGATAGCAAGGCAAAAAGCAGGTTAAAACAATTTTGTAAAAAACCATGATGTTAGGAGTGTCGATAAAATAAAATGTATCAAAGCCTACCAGGCTGCAAAAGCAATGTGTTTTGGCTATGGTAATCGTATGATGCTTGAAATATCTCCGGAAAGAACATTTGGTGTACTCTCACCAGCATTTAGGGGAGGTAAAGGGAAGTTTGCATTGAATAATTATGCACAAAATCGATGTAATCTTTCGCAGAATGAACTTTTAGAAAATAATAAAAAATCATAGGCAACAGAATTCTTCTTGAAAATTTGGATATTATGGAGGGAAGACTATAAGATGAAATACTTCGCAGTTTGTACTATACTATGAAGAAGATTATCAACATGGCTGGTTCGAACTGAAAAGTATATGACTTTTATGCTTGGGGGGTATATCCACTGGATATCTACATGACTACACTTCTGGAAAAATTAAATGCATTTAATCCAAAACTCTATAAATCCGCCAATGGGCTGTCTGCGATCCGAACCTTGAAACTCATAGAAACTGGAAAGCAGACCTTTGAACCCGATGTTCTGTATATGGGTACTAACGCTAACCTTGAAACTTTTGCAAACAATGGTGGAACTCATCTTATTTTGATAACAGATGAGGCTATACCAGATTATTTCGAAAGGAATCCACCATTTAACATATTGAAAATTGAGGGAGAAATTAGTTTTAATGCAGTGTTTAATACGATACAGGATATCTTCAACAATAAAACCAAACACTCCCTTGATTCTGAAATTTTACTAGATTCTCTCGCTCAGGGGCAGGGAATACAACATATTATCGATATGGCATTTAGATTAATAGGAAACCCTATGATGGTATTAGATAAAAGTTTTAAGCTACTTGCTTATACAAAAAATATTACGGTTAATGATCCTATTTGGACTGAACTGACAACAAAAGGATTTTTTTCTTACGAGACTGTTTCTTTGATGAAACACAAAAAAACTTTGGAAAAAGTTAACAACAGCAAACTTCCTGTATTGTTCTTACCTAAAGAAAAAATTAAGGATGAGCATTCTAATAGCAATTATTCAGTATTTCCTTTACTATCAGAAACCTCTGTTTCCCAAGTACTATCAAGTATTAACATTAAAGGAAAAGCTGTCGGCAGAGTTGTAATAATGGAAGTATTACAACCGATTAAGGATGAAGATATCGATCTTCTTTCACTTTTATGCAAAGTCATTTCCTCTGAGATGCAGAAAAACAAATTTCTGATTAACTCAAAAGGCATTATGTACGAATATTTTTTAGCTGACTTGCTTAGTGAAAAGATAAAGGACTTAAAAGTAATCAATGAAAGATTAATGTATTTAGATTGTAATTTTAAAAAAAACTTATGTATTCTTACAATAAAGCCCTCTCAATTTGACCTTGCTAATATTCCCCTTTCATACATTAGAGATATGGTGGGAAGTCTGATTAGTTTCAGCAAACCGATCATTTATGAGGATAACGTCGTGATCCTGATTAGCAGGAGTATCGATACTCCCTTTCACGAAATTGATTTTGAGTATATGTTTGAGTTCCTTAGTGAAAATAACCTACATGCTGGGTTAAGTCGCACTTTTCAAGACCTCAGTGAAACCTATAAATTTTACCAACAATCACTTACGGCAATGGATATCGGCGTTAAATCTTCTCAAGAAAAGTATTTCTTTGAATATGAAAAATATTTAATATATCATGTTATTGAGTTATGCTCATCTTACGCCGACTTAAAAGATTTATGTCATCCATCCCTCCTAACCCTTATAGATTACGACCAGAAAAATAAAACTAGTTTCACCCAAACACTCTATACTTTTATAGAAAATTCAAAGAAACTAATTGAAACCGCAAACATTTTACATATTCACCGTAACACAATGAGCCTTCGTATTGAAAAAATACAAGAAATCATGGAAGTGGATCTAGATGACAGCAATTTTTTACTTCACCTGCAGTTTTCTTTTAAAGTTTTAGACTACATAAACAAATTGGATCTAAATAACGACTAAAATAAACAAAGGCGCTAGACAATATTGCTTGTCTAGCGCTTTAAACGATGTATATGATTAATTTCTATTATCATTAATTCTTAGGGCTACATCCAGGAATGCCATAACGCCCAGAGGCTTAAACAACCAACTGCAGCTCCCGCAAAGAGAAGCATTGCACCTCTTTCCTTTGCAACCTTGTGTTTTCCCACAGCATTAATGTAAACGAAGGACGTTCCCATCACGATACAGGCATAAATGAGATAGACCAGCACCCAGCCGTACCAAGTCATAACCTTCCCGCTGGCAGAAGTGAGACTATTAACTCCGATTTCTATTAAAACAGATAAGGCCCCGACAAAAAAAGAGTAAATCATTCCGACCATACGCTCACCTCCTTTGCTTTGTAATCCTAAAATCCATTACACTTCACGCTTGTTGTTTCATTCACAGGCTAGATATCTAAAAGTTAAAATAGTTCCGGCCATTCTAGCCACCACTTATTTTCTTCTAAGACTTCGGTACCGTAACCAAAGAAATCATCAATATTTTTTAATAGTCTTGAAGCTAATTGCGACTTGGAAGCTGCGGCTACTCCCATCGAGTGGAACCAACTTTCTTCCTTATTGTTCCATGGACAAACTTTCATACAACGCCCGCACATCGCACCATTCTTATTACTAATCCGGAATGTCGTGCATTTTTGGACATTGGTATTCCATTTTTCATAGCCATTATGAATGATAGGATTATCATCATGACTAATAGCTCCCGAAGGGCATTCATCCGCACATTTTTTACACGTGGCACAGAATTCCCGGGCACCAAAGGATATGGGTTTATTGGGTTCCATAGGCATGTCCGTCGTAACAACAGCAGCCTTGAAACGGTAACCCAGGCGGGGATGAGCAACACATTCACCGGTACGCGTCATTTCGCCAAGACCGCACGCTACCAATACCGGCGGTACTACCACCTGATAATTTCCACAATGATGCGCTCTTGCTGAATAGCCAAGATTACGAATATAAGCTGCAATAGAACAAGCAATAACACCCGAGTTCATATAAGCCATATAGCTTTGGGATGCACTAATGCCGTCAAAGCCCGTTGAACTCAATACGGTAGGCAAGCTCTGGTCTACGATGATGCCTATGGCGTATTTATGCGTTGTGGTTATCGGGGTCACATTCAAAGCATTGTAGGGCCCGTGGCCTACCGCAGGACCTTTCTCAGAATAGAAAGCGTGAAGCGGCATGAGCCCAACACCAACTTCTGACGCGCCAAGAAACATCCCGAGATCTTTAATATGGTTCGCCAGCAAATCCTGCGGCGGCAAAGGAAGTTTGTCCTCTCTTACCGGCCCGTCCACAAATTCGGGCGTACCGATAGAATGAGACATGGTGAACAGTGCACTCATCAATGGATGCTTGCTGCCAAGTTTAATTAATGACTTTAAAACCTGGTCACCATAAATACCACGAGCAGCTTTGGCAAACCCTGTTTCCGTTTCACTGATCCTTTCAATGGGCCCAACAATTTTTGTTGAACCCAATTGTGTCGCATTTTCAGGGTTATACTCATGCCGTTTGACGAAGACAGCTCCGTGGTCTCCGGCGTTGAGAACTGTTTTTTTATTGGATTTCTGAAGGGCGGCTTTGCTATATTTTACGTTTGTGACCGACGGCTTTAAGGTTTTATCTGCCGTATGAATCTCCTGTTGATCTTGTCTTTTTTGGTTTTCTGCATTCATTTCTTTTTCACCTCATATATATTTTAATAATTAATGATTTTGGATTGCAATTGATGAAATTTGTTTTAGTGATGGATATATTTTACTATTAAAAAATGACCACCCCCACTTACTATGACATGTTTTTGTACAATTGATTGAATATAATGGGCGACAAAATACAACTAGATATCGCCAATAAAATGATTGTTCCGCTTAAACTAGCGTCGATCAGTCCGTAGTTTAAACCAACTGCACTAATGGCAATGACTAAACTTAATCTCGAAGATAGAAGAGCTTCTGCTGCTAGGGCTTTCCTCCATGAGAAACTCTGTCGCAAAATTAAGGCTGGAATAAGACGCACGAAATAGACTGAAAATAATAAAATGGGAAGAAGGTATATATTTTCCGGTTTGCGAATAATGTCAGTAATATTTAAGTTCATACCAACAACGACGAAAAAAAATGGTGTAAAAATTCCATACCCTATAGAATCTAATTTGGAATATATCGGTGAAGTTTCCCGGTCATTAAGAAGAGAAACTATCAAGCCAGCCATAAAAGCAGCTAGGATGATTTCTGTTTTTAAGTTCTGCGCTAGCAAAATGAATAAAATTAAAAGGGCAAAGGCGCCTCTAATTTTAATTTGAGCGTTTTTTCCGGCAAGCTGTTCAACCACAGGAAAATTCATCGCTTTTTGTCCCAACTTCCAGAAGACGAAGAAGGCTGGAACTAACAGGATAATTAAAAATACTTCTGAAATCGAATCTGAGGTTATCGATGTTATATATACCGACAATAAAACCATGGTTATAATATCAGCAAACATCGCACCTAAAAGTATGACCTGTCCATAAGCTGAAGATAATAGATTGCCTTCTTTTAATATTGGTACGACTACTCCTACTGAGGTGGTAGAAAGGATAAGGCCGATAATGACATAATTGGATATTAAACCTGCTTGCTTGAGTACAAAAGCCAATCCAAATGATAGGATAACTGTGCTGAGAGCCACAGTTAAAGCTAAAATTGCGGGTCTCTCATAAGTTCTTGAACTTTGATGCCGAGTAGATGATATTAAGTCAAGGTTTATTTCCACACCTGCCAGGAACATAAGAAACACAAAACCCAGATTATAGAGGAAATTAATATTGTCCGTAGTATCAAATAAGTTAAATCCGCTTTTTCCAAGAATCATGCCCGCAATAATTTCTCCGACAACGATAGGAATGGTGATTATTTTTATTTTGTTTAAAATCAGAGGAACGATGACTGCGGTAATGGCGATAATTAACAACGGTAAATAACTGATTTCTTTTGACATATCTTACTAATCATTCTCTCCTTGTTCTTAACTTTGATTATTCTAAGGGCTAACGAATACTACTTAATAAATCCAAGGGCGATTTTTATACTATTTTTCTGGTGCTGCGCAGATCATAGCCTTCATGTTTTCAACCTTAGGGTTAAATGCGTAATACAGGCAGGTGCAAGTATATTTGCAGTAACCCCTCAATGATAATGGCATAAATTGATTTTCTCAGATACGGCAGATAAAAAGAGACGCTAGACTACATCGGTCGCCTAGTGTACTAAAAACTACTTTTTAAATAGTTCCGGCCACTGAAGCCACCAGCGGTTTTCCTGTATAACTTCGGTACCATATCCGAAGAAATCATCGATATTCTTCAATAATTTTGCTGCAAGCTTAGATTTGGAAGCGGCGTAAATACCAGCGGTATGGAACCAGCTATCCTCTTTATTGTTCCAAGGACACGATTTCATACACACGCCGCACATGGCTCCTTTAGTATTGCATATTCGGAAAGATGTGCATTTTTTAATATCTGTGGGCCATTTTTCATAGTTATTAAACTTTGATGGATAATCGTCTTCACTAATTGCGCCCGATGGACATAGCGTGGCGCATTTTTTGCAAGTTACGCAAAAGTCTCTTGCTCCGAAAGAAATAGGTCCATCGGGTTCCAAAGGCATATCCGTCGTTACAGCAGCCGCCTTAAATCTGAACCCAAGCCTCGGGTGCACAATACTTTCACCAGTACGCGACATTTCGCCTAATCCGGCGGAAACGAGAGCCGGTGCTAAAATCATTTGATAATTCCCGCAGTGATGGGCCCTGGCCGAATACCCCATGTTTCTTATATAAGATGCAATGGAAGTCGCGATCACACCGGATGTGAAATAGGCGTAATAGCTCTGACTGGAGCTGATCCCATCCATACCCGTCGATGAAAGAATCGTATCTAAATTTTGATCAATAAGAATGCCTATAACATATTTATGGTTTGTGGTTACAGGGGTTTTTTCGTTGGGCTTTTTCAAGCCACGGGCTACTTCGACAGCATGCGGTACAGTGTGTGTCCAATACGCATACTCGGGCATTAATCCTACTCCGACCTCATCCGCCTTAAGAAATTTCGCCAGATCCTTGATATGTTGTGTCATGGATTTCGGATCAAGAATAGGAAGAGGCTCGGCTCTTACAGGTCCATCTACGACGTTTTCACCGCCAATGACATGTGACATATTGAAGAGAGATTTTACCAAAGGATGCCTTTCTGGGATCTTCTTCAAACCTTCAGCAACCTCAGGGCCGTATTCTCCTCTACCCGCCCTGTTAAAGCCTGTATCTTCTGCGCTTTTTCTAGGGATAGGACCATAAATTTTAGTTGTTCCCAAATAATTTGGGGAATAATCGAGACGTTTGACTGGAATGCCGTATTTTCCTCCTCCAAGAATCGTCGTGGTTTTCCCTACTCTGGAAAATGCGGCTTTGTTAAAGGCAACCGTCATACCGGCGGCGTTCGCAATGGTATCTCCATACTGGGCATATTTATCCCTGGTCTGTTTTGGGGGGGGGGCATCGTATAATGGCATGTTCCCAACATCTGAGAGCATATGAATGTAACAACCAGACTTCGGAACTTCTCAAGACGTAGTTTGAAATAATAAAGACCACCGCTATATTGTTGAAGAGGAATATTGATCTTAGATGGTTTTAGATATTGGTGAAATTTTTTGGTTGGAAGTTGAATATGAAGATATACCAGAAGAATCAAAAAGAAGACCTGCAATAATTATTGGCAAAGTAGAAGGAAGCTTTTTCTTACTCGTTTCTACTACAACGCAGTCTCCAAGTGAACCACCCTCCTGAAAGTACGGAAGCGAGTATTTCTGAAGAGCCCGTGCGGTAGTTCCGCACGCCGGGAACTGTGCGGGGTGCGTCGGGGAACCGGCGCGTCTACCGTGACGACGACATTCCGGAGGTATAGAATATGAATGTTTTAATTTTTGGTGGAACAGGTTTTCTAGGAAGGAACTTAACCAAAGAGTTAATCTCTAATGGTTATCAGGTAGCTGTTATAACGAGAAATCAGAAAATCACAGCAAACAAGGTTGAAGGTGATGTTAAGTTAATAGAGTGGGATAATAGTTCTTCTCTATCTTCTGCTTATGATTTTAAGGAGTTTGATGTAGTAATTAATTTTGCAGGGGAGTCAATCGGTAACCATCGATGGACTGAATCAGTTAAGCAAGAGATATTGAATAGTAGGATAAATACAACTCGTTTTATTGTTAACGCTATAAATGACGGGATTATAAATCCAAAAGTTCTAATAAACGCTTCCGCCGTAGGGTACTATGGATCTCGTCAGGATGATAAGATAACCGAGAATGAAGGCCCTGGACAGGATTTTCTTGCAGGGGTTTGCCGAAAATGGGAAGCTGAAGCATACAAGGTCCAAAATGAATTAACGCGAGTCGTTACTATTCGTACGGGGATAGTATTAGGTAGTCAAGGTGCTCTTACAGCAATGGTTATACCTTTTAAATTTTACGTTGGTGGTCCCTTAGGTAAAGGGAATCAGTGGCTTCCATGGATTCACATTCAAGATCTAATCAGAATGATTAGATATATAATCGAGCATGATGAGGTTACTGGTCCTGTAAATGGAACAGCACCAGAACCAGTAAGAATGGAAGGCTTTATAAAGATTTTAGGTGAAGTCCTAAAAAGACCATCATGGTTTCCGGTTCCTGAATTTTTATTGAAAATTGCATTAGGCCAAATGTCTGAAATGTTATTACATGGTCAAAGGGCTATTCCCCAAAAAATTAGTGATGTTGGTTTTGAGTTTAAGTTTCCTAATTTAAGGTCTGCTCTAGTGGATGCATTGGGGAACCGGAACGTCGTCTAACAGGCAGCTCCTGCCACTTGGAAGATGATAAATGTGGTAAAGGCGCGGCGGGAACCTGAAAACGTTATATAAAATTGGACGAGGGAGGCGCCCATTCATGGGCGATTGTTCTTATTCTTATGTAGAATATTTTTGGAGGGATAGATTTGGAAGAGTTTGAGATTCAAGATGGATGTAAGCAGTCAAGTAAAACCAGCAACTTTTCGCCACAAACCATACAACATTTTATAACTGGGTAATAGTCTTCCTGTGTTGGAGTCTGTAGCTGTTGCCTGTCATGTTTATTATCTCGCAGTGGTGGATAAGTCTGTCTAAAATCGCTGTTGTAATTGTAGCATCACCTAAAAAGTCAGCCCATTCATCAAAACCCTTATTTGAGGTAATGATCAATGATGTTTTCTCGGACATAGAGGAGACGAAGCCGAAGAACAAATTTGCTTCTGTTGTAGAAAGTGGCATAAAGCCAACCTCATCAATAATAACCAGGGCTGCTGAGTTTAGTATTTTGATTCGTCTATTACTGGCTGTCGAGATTTGCGAGGTTTTCAGGGTAATCATGAGTTCATCTAAGGTAGTGAAAGCAGCGGCATAACCCAGGTTTAAAGCTTGTACCGCTAAGGATAAGGCCAAATGCGATTTTCCAATACCAGGTGGTCCCAAGAAACAAATGTTGAAAGCTTGCTCTACCCAGGTCATGTCGAATAGCCTTAGCATCTGCTCTTTGGACACGCTGCGTTGAAATCCGAAGTCGAAAGTTTCCAATGTTTTTTCGGCGGGTAGATTGGCTCTTCTTCTACGAATGAGATTTTGCTTTTCCGTCCTAAGACGTTGCTGCTCGGTAAGAAAAACTTCGATGCTTTCTAGCGGTGTAAGATTGTTCTTTTTAGCATAAAGCCTTTCTATATCGACAGCGGGCAAATGCAGTCCTGAAACTAATGCATTGACACGCTCAATCCGTTCATTCATGATGGATGCCACCTGCCTTTGCATAAACATCCAGGGAGCGTTTCTCAGTGGTTACATGGTATTTGCTATTGCTAACCGGAATAGTATTGAGGACGATTACTTGTTTTGGTTTGACACTGTGCTCTAAAAAATCCTTTACATAAGTTATTCCGAAGAGTTTGCTCACCTCACAATATTTGATGGCATTTAGTACTTCATCAATCCTATATTTATCGCATAATGTTTGTAGCAGCCTGAACTGATCACGGGCATAACGAGCCTTTTCCGTTCGAATAGTTTTCAGAAAATCTGTTGCTTTGAACAGCAGTAGCTCATCAACGGTGTTTTGAGCTTTATCCACGGAGTCTGTAACGTCTCTGGAATGACTGGTGCTTTTGATTAATTGACCTCTGCCGGTTGAGATTGGATGTTCATAGATGAACTCACCGAATACGGTCATAATTGTTAATTTTCCACTCTTAGCCTCAATGCTGACTTCTTTTTGGTTGTTGTATGTACCAAGAGGTAAAGAGTACCGATTGCTGTCGTAGACGATGGTATTATCTTTGCGGACGTTTCTGTAGATGGGTACATCACTGTTTGAGCGGATGTCCAGCAGGGGTATAAGGTGTTCACGTTCATCCTCAAACACTTTGGCCGGTACCTTTTTAGTAGTGCCGTGAATTTTCGCATTGCCGGTTCTATCCAACCAATTCAGAAATGAACTGTTGAGAACTTCCTCGTCAGCAAACAGTCTGTTTTCAAGGAAATTATACTTGATGAATTTAACCACATTCTCAATCTTGCCCTTACTTTCCGGATCAGCTGCACGGCAGAGATATACTTTTAAATTGCATTCTTGCCGGAACTTCTCAAACTCAAAAGTATGAATGATATCTCCATAGTTTTCTGAAACGCTGACGATGCTATCCTGATCAAATACCAGTTCTAGCGGCATTCCACCCATATATCTAAAGCACTCATGGCAGTTTGAAACTAGATCGTTTGTTGTGAATGGTCGGGTTTGAAAGAAGGCCCATTTGTACCGTGCATGAGCCAATACGAAGGCTGCAAAACGAATCTTCACACGCCCTCCACCAATGGATTGCATCCACTTCTCACCAAAGTCCACCTGCAACTGCTGCCCCATTGGGAGCTCTTCTACAGCCTCATAATCCCTGGGATGATTTGATTTTTTTAGATTATATTCCTCTCGTAACCCTTTGACATAACGGCTGACAGTACGTTCTTTGATATCCTCTTTGTAATGCTCCTTGAGCCAATCGCATACTTGTGCGGCTGTCATCGTTGGATATTGGCGTAACCAACCGGTGATAATTTCCTCATATTTCGAAAGTAGCATTTCCCGGGAAATGCTATATAGCTGTTTAGCAAATTCATCCGCTGTCATGTTCCAATACCGTGTTACGGTTTCTCGATTTATGTTCAGCTGCTTCGCTGCCCGAGACCGAGTGAATCCAATTTCCTTAAGTTGCTGTATCTCTTTATACATCTTAAATCCTTTCATCCCATCCGCTCCTGACTTCTTTGCTAGATCTATTCTAACAAAAGTCCGGTAGCGTCTTTTGATTTAAGTTGTATGGTTGTTGGCGAAAAGTTGTATGCTTTGTGGCAGAAACCTGTATGCTTTCATTGGCGTAAATCGGTATGCTTTATATTACCATTCACAATGGAATGGAAATGATGGATTTCCCAACAGTAACACAGATGCTAGCAGAATCTTATTGGAGTCCGGGAATTAAAATGGATGAAGTTAAGAAAGGAGCATCTAATTCTGCATTAGTCGTGGGAGCCTTTGATAGTGCTCATAACCAGATTGGGTATGCAAGAGTTGTTTCAGACAAGACAAGATTTGCATACATCATGGATGTATATGTAGACGAGAATAATAGAAAACGAGGTATAGGTAAAAAGATTATTGAACATATACTTTCACATAATGAATTGAGAGATGTTTATCAATGGTTATTGATTACGAAGGATGCTCATGAGTTATATGGCAATTTCGGATTTAAACCGCTATCTTGCCCTTCAAATTTTATGGAAATAAGAAATGAAAGGACGAGTAGGTAGTCTGAATTAGCTATATTGGAGATCCAAGGGCCCTCCCATCTGTGGTCAGCTCTGAATCTCGGGCCGTCCAACTTTACATAACACAGAGCCCCCAAAACTTGGAATAGATAAATGCAATAGGGCCCTTCATCAAAGGGTAAAATAAAAAGGAGTCTTGAATAACTCCTTAAAACTTTCTATTTTATTTTTCGTACATGGGCTGTTTCCATTTGCAGGATTTCGATTTTAGTTTCGATTCTTTCGAGGGTATTAATAATAGTATCATTTTTCTCATTTTGTACTTCGCGAGCATCAAATAGTGCTTTGATTTTATGACCCAAATCATGTTCAACTTTTGTTTCTATTTTTTGGACGCGAGAGGTTAATTCTTTAAGTTGGGAACTAGTCACGGTTTGGTTTTCAAGGATCTTTCCGAGAAGATCCATTACCTTATCATCCAACACTATCGCCTCCTAATGAATAGCTTATCGTTTTTGAAAGATAAGTCAAGGAGAATTTTTAAGGTTGCCATCCATGGCAACCGCTGAATCTGGAGCGCCACACGTCGCCTAACACGCGACATTATCTGAAATGTTCCTTGCAAGTATGTTTTAAGGGGCTTGATAATAAAAGTAGATCTTTTTAGGATCCGCTAGAGGGTGAATCTTATTTCGAGCCATTTAGATAAATTATCAATGTATTGGTCTAAGTCATTACCAGTTAAATTCAAACACGTTATTTCAATTGCTTTTTCATAAGCTTCATCATCGTCGACTTGATCAGAATAACCGTTTATTTTCAGGAGAACAGCAGCTGCGTAGAATCCTACTCTTTTATTACCATCAACAAAACAGTGGTTTTTGGTAAAAAAATACCAAATCATAGCAGCTTTCATAAAAGGTGTTGGATATTTATCGTAATCGAAATGAGGGTATTATTGGTCAATTATGCTCTTGATTTTAGGTAATGTATCTTGGAAGTATTCTGAGCTTCCTCCGAATACTTCAATGGCTTCTTGGTGAATAGTAAAGATATCGTCAATACTCAATAGCTCGATGTCATCCATGATTAATCAGCTAATTTTTTAAGCAGTTTTGGATGTTTTAGAGTTACTTCCTTAATAGCTTTTGTGATTTTTTGGTTATGCGCAATTGAGCTATTTTGTTGAAGATTGTTTTTAGGTTCTTTGGCTAAGGCCATAAGATCATCCCTTTCGACATCATTACTATCTTTATCCATATTGTACCACCCTTCATGAATTGGAACAATTGTTTTAATAGTATTATTATTCATAGCTGAGGGATTTAGTCTTAAATCAAAAAACAGGAACACTTCAGACGAAAAGCTTGTTCCCAAGATCTGAGAGAATATGAATGTAACTTTTATCAAAAGAGGTGTATTTATGAGTTTAAACAAAGAAATAAAGGATCAGCTTATATCCAAAGGTGCTTCAATAGTTGGGTTTGCTGATTTATCATCTCTGCCAAAAGATCAAACAAAAGGATTAAGCTACGGAATTTTGATAGGAGTAAGTGTAAATCCGGAAATACTACTGGAAATCAATGACGGGCCGACCTTAGAATCTTACGAAGAATACAAAAGGCTGAACAGATTATTGGATGAACTGGATGAATATACTGCAGAGATTCTTAGAAGTAAAGGCTTCTCTGCAGTCCCCAAAATTAAAGGCAGTGTAATAAAAGATAATGAAACACAACGAACAGAGTTACCGCATAAAACAGTAGCGACAAGAGCAGGGGTAGGATGGATAGGAAAATGTGCATTATTAGTAACAGAAGAATACGGTTCAGGAATCCGAATTTCAAGTGTCTTAACCGACGCAATACTGGAAACTGGAACGCCAATAACTGATTCAAAGTGTGGCGATTGCCTTGAGTGTAAGAATGCGTGTCCGGCAGGTGCCGTATCAGGAGAAAATTGGAATGTCAATATGGACAGGGATAAATTTTACAATGCGATTAATTGTAGAAATACAGCACGAGAGAGATGCAATAAAATAGGTATTAATGAAACTATGTGTGGATTATGTATAGTTAAATGCCCATGGACGAAGGGATATTTAAGGGGACGACGTCCTGTCGGTCTCTGACTCTGGAGGCACGCGACTTTAAAATAACAGAGAAGCTCCGCAACTTCGAGCATTGGCATTATTTCTTTAATAAGTGGCTTATTAGTATTACTTTGTAAAACACTCATACTTATTTCTGCGGTATTTTTTTGTTTAGGGTTGATTGTTATAATGATTGCTATCTTCAAAATACAAAAAAAATATAATGGAAGCAATTCATTTTTTAATGGTTTTAATCTTTTCCTAGTGAGATCTTTAAAGGAGAGAATCTAAAAGATTTGCCGCAAAATGATAGTATGGTATGATTAGAAGAAAAGTAGAAAAGACGAAACAGGAACGGAGAACGCGATCATGCATTCAGATTTTGGCAGCAGTCCGCGGCAGCATACAAATAAAAAGATAGAACTTCTTGCACCGGCCGGGGGTTACGAGGCATTGAAGGCTGCGGTGGAAAACGGAGCCGATGCCGTCTATCTCGGAGGCAAAATGTTCAATGCCAGAGCTTCGGCCTCGAATTTTGATTCGGAGGAATTGTCTAAGGCGGTGACGTACGCGCACGAACGCGGCGTTAAGGTCTATGTGACGTTAAATATTCTTGTGGCTGACAGTGAATTCTCAGAGTTGGCGGACTATGTCTATCAGCTTTATTCACTTGGCGCAGACGCGTTGATCGTTCAGGACATCGGGGTTGCGAATTTTATCCGGAAAGTCCTGCCGGAAATGAAACTTCATGCCAGCACGCAGATGACCCAGAATAATATTTACGGGCTGAAGCAACTTGAAAAAATGGGTTTTTCCAGGGTTGTTCTAGCCAGGGAGACTTCGGCGCCGGAAATAGAAAAAATGGTTCAGGCGACGGAGCTGGATGTCGAGGTTTTTGGACATGGCGCACTGTGTATCAGTTATTCCGGACAGTGTCTGATGTCGAGCTATATTGGGGGACGGAGCGGCAACCGCGGACGGTGTGCGCAGCCTTGCAGGATGGCCTACAGTCTGGTCGACGGCAAAGGCAGGGATCTGCTGGAAGGAAGGAAGACCGGGGAGCACCTTCTGAGCCCGCGTGATCTGAAATTGTTGGACAATCTCGGGGAGCTGCAGCGGATCGGGGTGCGTTCACTGAAGATAGAAGGCCGGATGAAAAGGCCTGAATATGTGGCAACGGTCATCCGGGTCTACCGTAAAGCCCTGGACTTTTTACAGGAACAAAAAGGACAGGAAATCACAGCGCGGGATCTATATGAGCTGACTCAAATTTTTAACCGGGATTTTACAACCGGATACTTTCAGGGTTACCAGGGAGCGGAGATGATGAGCTTTAGCCGCCCGAACAATCGTGGTACGATGCAGGGGCGAATTTCGGATCTAAAAAACAACCGCTTGACACTGAAGCTGGACCGCGAACTGGGACTTGGAGACGGGCTGGAAATCTGGACAAAAAGAGGCCGCGAAGGGATCAGCGTCGGAAAAATAGTGGTTCCCGGCGGCAAAACGGTCGAATGCGCGGCGCCTGGAGATACGGTCATTATAGAATTTGAAGGTGCTGCGAACATCGGGGACAGGGTATTCAAAACGCACGATGAGCAGCTGATTGCTCAGGCCCGACTCAGTTTCCAGGAAGGAAAGGAAATGCGCAAGCGGCCGTTAAAGATGCAGCTGTCCGGAAAAGTTGGTCAAAAACTATGCCTAACAGTCTGGGACGACCAGCAGCACGTTACGCTGGAATCGCAGTGTGAGGCTCAGGAAGCACTGAATCGGCCACTGACACAGGAGGTTCTGGTAAAACAGCTGGGGCGATTGGGGAATACCCCGTTTTATCTCGAAGAATTAGCGACAGCACTCGAAGGGGATCTGATGATACCGGTTAGTGCGCTGAATGAATTGCGGCGTGCTGCGGTGGAGAAGCTTTTGGAGCCGTCTCACAGCAAGCCGGCGCTGACCTTGAAGGCGTATCAGGAGCGGACCCACGCTTGGAATCAGCAACTCAAAACCAGCCGGACAGTATCGGGAAAAACCGGAACAGGCAAGCATTTGCTCAGTGCCGCGGTGACGGATTCTTCCATGATTGCGCCCTTGCTGAAGTCCGGTGCGGACAGAATCATCCTGGGCGGAGAACACTGGCGGTCCAGACCGCCCCTTACCCTGGCAGAGCTGCAGAAGGCGCTCGATACGTGTCAAAGCCGGGGAAGAACGCTACTATGGAGACTGCCGCGAATCCTGAATCAGACCCAAGGGGAGCAGGTGCTGAAGGATCTGACAAAGGTAGCAGGCTGGTCGGCAAGGCCGGTGATCATGGCCGGGAATCTGGCGGAAATCGAAATGCTGAAGACCGTTGATCCCGGGTGGATCTGGGAGACGGATTATTTTCTGCATTGTTTTAACGAAGCGGCGCTGGAATGGGTTCGCAGGGCAGGAGGCAGGCAGGCAGCCCTTTCCATGGAATTAAGCCAGGAGCAGCTTACTGTTCTGGGCAAATCCGAAGGCATTGAGTTACTGGTGTTTGGCGATATGGAAATGATGGTCAGTGAATTCTGCCTTCCCGGCGCTGTGTTGGGGGAGGGAAAAGACGGAGCCGGCAACAAATGCGGAAAGGCCTGTCAAAACAGAGACCTGTACCTGAAGGACCGCATGGCTTATCACTTCCCACTGGCTACGGATCAAGCGTGCCGGATGCATGTCTTCAATGCCAAAACCTTGAATCTGGTAACCGAACTGTCTAAAATAGCCGATATGGGCATCAGAAATATCCGGCTGGAACTGCTTCGGGCATCTCTGCCCCAGGCTGAACGTGCCGTTACAGTATTTCACCAGCTTTGGAAAGAAACAGCTGGAGGCAAGAATATAGGCAAAGAGGAAACCGAGGAAGCGATGAAAAGCCTGGAGGGACTTTATCCCGAAGGCTTTACCAGAGGACATTTTTACAGAGGGGTGCTCATTTAACTTGATAGCTTCAGATAAAGTCCTGGCGAAACTGGATTTTGGCGCAGTCAGAGAACGGCTTAGGAATCATTGCATGCTTCCCGGGGCGAAAGAATTAGCGGAAGCCCTTGTTCCGGAGTCTGATCTGCGTACCGTGAGAGCGCTGCTCCGCGAAACGGACGAAGGGAAAATTCTCCTTAGGATGAACCCTTTGTTTTCAGTCAGAGGAGCGCGGGAAATCCGTCCTTATCTGGAAAGATGCGACCGGGGCGGAACCTTAAATCCGGAAGAATTATTGGAAACAAGAGATACATTGAAAACTGCCCGCCGCTTGAAGAATACGCTGCTGGAAGGCAGCCAGTCAGGAAAAGACCAGTACAGCGAACTATATACCCTTAGAGAAACGGTTGATGGGATTATACCTCAGAAGGAGATAGAAGATGATATCTCCCGCAGTGTCTCCGAAGACGGGGATATCAATGACCGGGCTTCCGAAGAGCTGGCCAGACTGCGGAAAGCGAAAGGGACAAGTCAGCAGCGGATCAAGGAAAGCCTCGACGGCATTTTAAGAAATCCGAACTATCAAAAGATGCTTCAGGACAATGTCATTACAAGCAGAGGGGACCGCTATGTGGTTCCAATTAAAATGGAATACAGTTCAGCTTTTCCTGGAATTGTCCATGATCAGTCAGCCAGCGGTGCGACCCTTTTTATCGAACCGATGGCAGTCGTCCAGCTTGGCAATGAACTGAGAGAGATCATACTGAAAGAGAACAGGGAAGTTCAAAAGATTCTTCAGCAGCTCACAGCAAAAGTTGCTGCCAGGATTCCGGAAATCCTGCTGTTGAATGAAGCCTTGATTAAGCTGGATTTTATTCTGGCGAAAGCCCGTCTAAGTGAAGATATGGAAGCCGGGTCACCGCTCGTGATGGATAAGCAGGAGGTCAAGCTGATCGGCGCGAGACATCCGCTGCTCACCGGGCCTGTTGTACCGATATCAGTCGGACTTGGGATGGATTATCAATTTCTGATCATTACCGGCCCGAACACCGGTGGTAAGACTGTAACGCTGAAGACGATCGGCCTTATGGCGGTGATGATGCAGTCCGGGCTTCATATTCCGGCTGAAAGCGACTCGCGGCTCGGAATCTTCACTCAAATTTTTGTCGATATCGGTGATGAGCAGAGTGTCGAACAGTCTTTAAGTACATTCTCCGCCCACATGACCAATATTGTAGATATTATACGGAAAGTGGACAGCCGTTCCCTGGTTCTGCTGGACGAGCTTGGAGCCGGGACGGATCCAGGAGAAGGGGCAGCCCTGGCCATGGCGATCCTTGCAGAATTATTGGAGCGCAGAAGCTGCGGGGTGGCTACGACGCACTATGGCGCATTAAAGACCTTCGCCTACAATACACCTGGGGTTGAAAATGCTTCAGTTGAGTTTAATCCGGAAACACTTAAGCCCACCTACCGCCTGCTGACCGGTATTCCCGGACGCAGCAATGCCTTATCGATTGCCCAGCGGCTCGGACTTGGCAGTGGTATTTTGGAAAAAGCCCGCTCCTTTATCTCCGAACGGGATACGAAGGAGAGCGATCTCTTGGAGAACCTTGAGGATACGCAAAGAGAAATCGAACTCAAAAAACGGAGCGTGGAAGAAGAGCAGAAGAAGGCTGAACAGAAAGCCGCGGAGCTTAAGAAAAAGAACCTGGAACTGGAAGAAAGATACGAAGATGTTATTCGCAAAGCCAAAGAAGAGGCTGTAGAAGTTGTCCGCCAGGCCCGACTCGAAGCTGAAGGAATCATCAAAGAAATCAAGGAAGCCCAGAAGAAAGAACGGCGTGAACAGGAAGCAGCCCTGGAGAAAACACGCCAGGGACTAAAAAAACTATCCGAAAAGGTATATGAAACCGAGTATACCGGAAAAAACAAATCCGGACCGAAGCCCGGACAGGTAGAACCGGGGCAAACGGTCTATATGCCTAATCTTCGACAGAAAGGCCAGGTCCTGCAAAAACCTGATAACAACAATGAAGTGCTGGTCCAGACGGGCATTTTGAAAGTCAGTATTCCGCTGTCTGAAATCCGGTTGGTTGATGAGACAAGAAAACCAGAGCATTTTGAAAAAACAATCAAAGGTACTTTCGGGCTGAGCAAAGCGGTAAATCTCAGAAGTGAAATCGATCTTCGAGGAAAACTGGTTGAAGAGGGCATCCTGATGCTGGACAAGTATCTGGATGATGCTGTGATTACAGGAATTAACCAGGTCAGCGTGATTCATGGTAAAGGGACAGGCGCCCTGCGGGCAGGCATTCATCAGTTCTTGAAGAGACATCCCCATGTTGCCGCTTACCGTTTAGGTGAGTTTGGCGAAGGCGATTCCGGAGTCACGATCGTTGAATTAAAGTAACCCAACCTAGTACATGATCTTTAAATAAGTTGACAAATATATTTATTTGGGTCTGGTCTGCGCGCCA
>Ga0074193_1001058_pt1 | contig 37721 bp, 27 predicted proteins | sample EPASupsiteHSE605_FD_64523 | JGI IMG/M metagenome (GOLD analysis project Ga0074193, IMG submission 64523) | Bioremediated contaminated groundwater from EPA Superfund site, New Mexico - Sample HSE6-05 | ecosystem: Environmental > Aquatic > Deep subsurface > Groundwater > Contaminated ... | reverse complement strand
CTCGGGTGTCTAAGTATATCAATGCTCGTTATATGAAAATGTTCCTTGCAGTGATCTTGTTCTATATTGGTCTGAAATATTTGTTACCCCTAGTTGGCATTAAAATCTAATAACTAATCCTTATTTTTAGCTATGGTTAAGTAAATATAGGAGGGTTCTTAAATGAAATGTGCATCTTGCAAAATGAAGACCAAAAACATGTGCGAAAAAGAAGGCTTTGATTGCACAGGGGGTAAATATACGTTAGATGAGTGTCTCGAAGAAGATAACAAACCCTTTCACCGTGCTAGTGGATGTTTTCAGGCTATACATGGTAATAACCTAAGTCGCCTTGATGAAGTGATTATGTTCGCAAAGAAAATGGGTTATAAGAAAATTGGCATGGCCTTCTGTATAGGGTTAGTTGATGAAGCGGCGGTTCTAGAGAAGATTTTATCTCAACACTTCGAGGTATATTCTGCTTGCTGTAAAATAGGTGGACTTAGAAAAGAAGATTATGAAATACCTAAAATACAAGAGGACAAAGTTGAAGTAATTTGTGACCCTGTTCTCCAAGCCAAAGTACTGAATAACGACAAGACTGAACTTAATTTGGCAGTCGGGTTATGTGTCGGCCATGATATGTTATTCAATAAGTACTCCAAGGCACCTGTGACCACCTACGCTGTTAAGGATCGTATATTGGGTCATAATCCTTTGGCAGTCTGTTATTCTAGTTATCTACGTAAAAAATATATGAATAAGAAGTATGAATAGTAGATAATAGGAAAAAAACTCTGTCCTCCTCTGAGGTGATTTTACTAAGCTAAGAAGAACACTTCGCATGGCAATAGAAAAATTAGACTTCTAAGGTCGGTCATCGCCAGGTAACTAACAAAGAGACTATCTCATAAATGAGGTAGTCTCTTTGCGATTAAACTTTTGGAAGTTAGATTGCTGTTTATTAGTAATGTTAATTACTAATAAACAGCATTGTTAAGAACTAGATATTGTTCTACAAGATTATTAGCCAATTCTACCTCGCATAACTCGCAGGAGAGGTACAGAAGAGGCAATTTACCTTAGCAGGTTATCCCTAGTGGAAGATTACTGTTTAAAAATATAAGTTATAGTATATTGTATATCATACATGTGGCTTCAATAATGCAACTTCCGTAATAATAATTACGAAGTTCAAAATAAAGGGAATAATGTTATAATTGAGATAAATAGAGGCATATATATTTGTTATTCTGTTGAATAGGAAAGGTAAATATGCAATAAAAAAAAGGAGGTATAAAAGGCCTTAGACTTCTTTCTTTGGTAAGAAAAATAAATGTTTGCAAGTGAGGCGTTTTGCCATGAAGAAGATTTCCGAACTAGTAAAGTTCCTTAAAGAGCCCCACGCTGGAAGAGTACAGCAATTAAGAGAGCGGTACCAGGAATTAGATGATCTTTCAAATGTAGCGGTTGAGATAGGTAATGAGGGTATCTATAAGTCACTTCAGGCGGAAATGAAAGAAGTTTTTTTTGATTATCTAACAGCAGTAGCGGTAGATTCAATTTATAAACTAGTCCCTCACGTCCTTATGATTTGGGTCATTTGCTTAAAATGGCAAAGTATTACTGTACCACTAGTAAACTGCAGGATCAACATACTGGGGGCATACTTAATCTCTTACCTAATATTTTATGTCGGACAGATACTTATAAAATCATTCAAGTCAAGGTTATCATCAAAGTCAGGTTTTCCTGATGTTGCTAATCATTAATAGCAAGTGAAAATTAAAATAAACGGAGGAAGACGTTATGCATTTTGCAATGGCTGGTGTAAATGTTAGTCCCATTGGACTAGTGCTTTGGGGTATCTTTGTAGGTTATGTTTTCACAACTGTAGGAGCTGCAGGTGGTATTCTGGCAGGAGTAGGTCATATGAGTATTTTTGGCCTAAAAAAGGCCAACATGATAAAACCGATGAATCAGATTTTGACACTTGTTAGCCCTATTGTTGGCACTCCCTTATATCTCCGTGAGAAGCGGATTGTAGTACCTACCGCTGTTGCTCTAGGTTTAGGTGGTATTGTTGGTGCTATGATTGGATCTACTCTTTCGTCCAACTTACTAAAAGAGATGAAAACATTCCAGCCGTACTTTGGCTTCTTCACTTTAGCAATTTCCTTTCGTCTTTTCTATGAGTGCACCAAGAAGTTTATAGATAGTCAAAAAAATGTAAAAGAAGCCAACCAAGTCTTCTCTGCAAAGGTTAAAGAACTTAAGGCCCTTGATAAAATGAGTGAAATAAAAGAAATTGGTGTGAACTTTAGTAGAATTGGTATTCAAAACACCTTTACCTTCGCTGGTCAGGAATTCAAGTATAATGCTATAACTGTCTTTATTACAGGTCTCATTGTAGCAATTATCTCAGCTTCTCTGGGTGTTGGCGGTGGTTTCCTACTGGTTCCCTTTATGACCAGTGTTATGGGATTCCCAATGTTCATCGTTGCAGGTACCTCCGTGCTTTCTATTTTGGTATCATCCACGACTAGTATTGCAAACTACCTTACCATGGGTAGTGCAATCGATATTAATTTCCTTGCATTTGAGTTAATTGGCGTTGCTATTGGTACAATCGTAGCGGCCCGAGTGTCTAAGTTTATTAACGCTCGTTATTTAAAACTATTCCTGTCTATTATATTGTTCTACATTGGTCTGAAGTATATGTTGCCACTAGTAGGTATTAAAATCTAATTAAATTCAAATCTATTAATAAAATTGGGGGTTCTCGTAATAATGAAATGTGCATCTTGCAAAATGAAGACGCAAAACATGTGTGATAAAGAAGGCTTTGATTGCACAGGGGGCAAGTATACGCTAGATGAATATCTTGAAGAAGGAAACAAACCTTTTCACCGCCTAAGTGGTTGTTTCCAGGCTGAGTATGGCAATAACCTGAGTCGCCTGGATGAAGTGATTATGTTTGCTAAGAAAATGGGTTATAGGAAGATAGGTATGGCTTTTTGTATAGGCCTAGTTGATGAAGCTGCAGTACTAGAGAAGATTTTGTCCCAACACTTTGAGGTGTATTCTGTTTGTTGTAAAATTGGAGGGCTTAAAAAAGAAGATTATGAAATACCTAAAGTAAAAGAGGATAAAATCGAAGTTGTCTGTGACCCGATTCTTCAAGCCAAAGTACTAAATAACGACAAAACCGAGCTTAACTTAGTCGTTGGTTTATGTGTCGGTCATGATATGTTATTTAGCAAGTATTCAGATGCACCGGTCACCACCTACGCTGTTAAAGATCGCAGTTTGGGTCATAATCCTTTGGCAGTCTGTTATTCTAGTTATCTACGTAAGAAATATATGAATAAAAAATATGAATAGTAGATAACACGACAAATAACCCCGTCTTTGGATGGGGTTATTCTTTTAGCCATAAAAATAGATCTATAATAGAGTGCCATAAATTCTTTGAATTATTTATCCAATAATTAAGTAATAAGCGATTGACAAGTTAGTCGTGATCGTATATATTTATGTTCGAAACTCGCTCGTCTCACACACATAATAAGTTTAGTAGTTTTAGTAAATGCGGGAGTGGCGTAATTGGCAGACGCGCACGCTTGAGGGGCGTGTGGGTAACACCGTACGGGTTCAAGTCCCGTCTTCCGCACCAACTAAGATAAATTTTGGAGAAGTACTCAAGTGGCTGAAGAGGACGGTTTGGAAAACCGTTAGGGTGGGTAACTGCCGCGAGGGTTCGACTCCCTCCTTCTCCGCCAAATATATTCCTCGATAGCTCAATGGCACTAGCCTTCCAAGTATCTACGTAAGTTCGATTCTCATCACCTGTTCCAATTTACTATTTTCCTGGCGGCATAGCCAAGTGGTAAGGCAGAGGTCTGCAAAACCTCTATTCCTCAGTTCAAATCTGAGTGCCGCCTCCAACTTATTTAGCCGATGTGGCGTAACTGGCAGACGCACGGGACTTAAAATCCCGCGGGTTAACCCCCGTACCGGTTCGATTCCGGTCATCGGCACCATATGTGTTGTAGCTCAGCTGGTTAGTGTCGCGGGGATCAGAGATTCGAGGTCCTCAAACTCAACATTATGACAACTTAGAAAACCGTGAAGTCCTTGAAAATGGATTTCACGGTTTTTTTATCTTTATGGGGGTTGGGACTACCTTCACAGTTTTCTAGTGTCTCTCAACTGTGGACGTAGCCAGAAAAAAACTATAAGTCGGGGCTATAGTAATTTAGCGTAATAATGAGCAATAGAGACTTCGATCATTGAAAACGAAACACGTTATTTAAGACTAAAAAATAGAATTTGAAAACACCAAAATCAACGCTCAAGTGCTGATTTGACCAAAAATGAAGAAAGGAACGTTTGGCTACTTTACATTGTGTTAGTTATCGGACGCACCCCCCCTCAAGATTAAATGTCTTGAGGGGGGTTTTATTGGTGATTTTAGTTTAATTAACAAATCCTATATTTTCATATAGTAATAAGTTAACCCATAATTATTATTTAAAAATTTGATTTTCTATTATAAATTACGATTGACACATTAATATATTTGGTGATAAAGTAAGGGTGTGGTAAATCAATAGAAATTATAAGGTGTTTTTGCAGAGGTTAAAAGAATACGAATCGCGTAGACTTTCCTCAAAACACTTAATCCAGCTTATAAGTCGGGGATGCACACCCGATTTATAAATACAGATTCCATTTTTCATTTCCTCCTCCTCCTCCTCCTTTCTTCCTTTGAGGCAAGTTAGCCAGACTTGCCTCAACTCGCCTCATTTTAGAGGAGTACCTAGTAGATGCCGCGTTGCTTAGACTCGAAATGGTAAGTGCCCAGCAAAGAAACTAAGTTAAAACATATACGAATACGAAGGGAGAGTAAATAATGAGCGAAAATATTTTTAGTTATGAGGAATTTAAAAAAACCAAAACATTTGAGACCTATAACAACACCGTCAAAGAGATATTGATAAAGATCATGGATATTCTCATTGATGAAGAAATGCAGTATGTTGTAAAAATTGGCAGAGGTAAAAATGAAACTATTACTATATCTTTAGAAGGCAAGCTATCATCCAATGTGGCTACACTTTATATCCACAAAGAACATGTTAGAGTCAAGATACTGAATTCAATAGATGTTAAATGCGAATCCCCTGATGACATTTTTTCCACTGGGGATGATTTAATCGCAAAAATATTAAAAAAATACTATGAATTAAAAAGAAATCGAAAGCAATATTCCATCTACATCTACTCTGATATTTTGGAAAAGATTGAGGCTACGGCTAAAGAAGAAAAGAAGAAGGTAAATGAGTTGATAGAACAATACCTTCAAGAAAAAACCTTCGATATATTTCTAAACAAAGCTCATAAAAAAGAATTTCATAAATTTTTAGAATCCGCAGGCCTAATCAATAGGGAAGAAAGCTATGATGACAATGAAATCCTTTCATTAATTGCAACTTTCTATCTGTTGTCAGCTTATCAAGATTACTATTACTTTATTGATAAGATTAAATTTACTTATGATAATGTTGAAGACTCAATATCAGGGCCAGCAGGTTATATTGAAAGTTCACACCTTTTTACAAGTGATGCAGAAACAATATGCTTATTTGCAATGAGTCTATATCGAAAATCTGAGTTTAATAAAGTAAGCATGATTGACTTATGGCAAGGGATTTATGCCAGTGATGTAGAGGTGAAGCATCTGGTAAGTGTTGCGATTAAAATAATTACTAGAGAATACGTGCTAAGTCGTGGAGAAATCGTACCACCTACGAATAATGTTGTTACACGCGGAAGAAAACGGTTCTAAATAACAAATGGGGAGGAGTATGTGTTGAATAATAGCGTTATATTTGAGGAGATTTCTACTAAAGCAAAAATGATTTACAATGCACCATCAACCACCTATAGTTACTATGATATTGTCCTGGGATGCAATATTCATTATGAAGGCAAGCAAAAAAAAATGTATGCCGTTGCACCAAATACGTGGAGAGGCTTTCATAAGATCAATAAATCCAATGACGGAGCTGGAATAGTTTTTAAAGACTACCTTATTCAAAACAAAGATTCTATTATAACTAGACTAAAAGACATCTCGACGGCAGAACAACTTGATGTTTTTGAAGATAGCCTTTGTGCGGAAATAAGAGCAAACCTCTCAAACATTAAACAATCTATGATGCAGTCATACAATAAAATACGAAAACCTGTTGATCTGTATATTGAGCATATTGTTGCAATGGCATCAGAGCTTAATGGGTACAGGGATCAACTGGTAAAATTTTTATTTATTCCTCTTGACAGTCAAATGTTTCAATCTTTATACATATTTGATGTCAATGAACTATCTAGGTATGCTGTAACAAGAAGGTGTTCATTTTCAGATGTCGATACAAAACCAAAGTATGATGGGCTACAAAACCTCCTTACTTCTAAAGCGAGAAACATTAGTCATACTTGTGGGTTTGAGTATGAACGGATATACTTTGACCTTATTTGGAGGGACAGGTATAAACGGACTGGAAATAACTTGTTTCAGACAAATTTTTAGTTGGCAGAAACCTAAAATTTCTTTCAAAGACTAGGTTCTAATATCAGCATTTAAACAGGCGAATCAAATAAGCAACAGCCCCTTCGTCCGATTTTGAACTAGGGGCTGTTGCTTAACGTAACTTCAATTATCGGACCCAAGGAGTAAAATAAAGGTAAATTATTCATTGATGGTGAATGATTTCGACGTACATAAAGGAAATTTAAGCGAAGTATTAAGTTGATCGGCTGATAATCAATTTTACAGGTTAACGCTTGTTTATCGGAACCTAAGTTATTGAGGTATAAGGTTGCATAGGATAATTCAGGAGGTGAAGGAAATATTAGTTTTCTCAATATTATCAATAACCATGGGATTGATTATCTTTGTTATTGGAGTAATCATTCGTCGTTATAAAGTGGTCGAGCTACTTTCTGTCTATAATCCCAAGAAAGTCGTAGACAAAGATGGGCTAGCGAACTGGGCAGGGTCAAAATTAATTCTTACGGGTGTAATGGTTGTCTTGATAGGGATTTTTGCCTATGTATTGCCTGTTTCAAATGACACATTCTATATTGTAGCACTAATAATTGTAAGTATAATTATGACAGTCTGGACATCAATAGGTTATAGAAGATATGAGATTAAATGAAAATGGAATTGTAGAGATGTTCACGCCCTCCGCATAACACATGGAACAAAAAGGAAGACCCCGCATGAGGTCTTCCTTTCTGAATTTAATCCTTGTAAATTTCCACTAAATTAGTTGACTAAATCAGCGACTGAGATGTTTTGGCTTCCAACACTTGTTGCATTGCCTGGGACACCATCAACATCTTCACCCGTTAATTTGTTCACTGTCAGACGGATTGTACCGGTTTCACCGTCGTCTGAACCATCAAGAAGGATCTTGATATCCCCTGAACCATTATCAAACGTTGGGTAAAAGTCTCCATCAAGAACTGAGAGTTTCAAGTTACCAATCACCGTATTGTCGACGGCTTTAATTAGGACAGTATACTCATCATCGCCCATCTCAAAGGTTACTGGGTTACTATCATCCGTCTTAATACCCGATGTTTTCAGCACTTTGTCGAGGTTAATACCGGCTGCGCTATAGATTGTTGGGATACTACCTTGGAACGTTGCGCTTGTAATCTTAGCACGAGTATCTTCGACCGTAACGGTTGTTGAAGCAAGCTTGATGCTGCTATTCCCTTGGTATAAATCGATGGCAACTGAGCCGGATTTGACCTTTTTCCCAGTAACTTTGATATATCCCTCATCAATCTTGCTGGTATCCACCGTAACATACTGGTTGGTATTATCATCAACGATCTTATCGCCATCAATTTTAATGATGAGGTTCTGGTCAGTAAAGTCACTTGCGGTTTTGTAACCTGAGCTATCATACCCATCAATAGTTAAATAGGTTATACTGTCATCCGAATCAGACGCATCAAGGGTTTGAGATTTGAAGGGCGCTACGGAGAATTCGTAATCTGTACTGGTCCCAGAGGATGCGCGATTACTTACCACTAAGGAACCTAGGGTATTCGAATCTTCGTCCTTAATTGTCAAGGTAGCTGTACCATCGTCCGCGCCACCTTGAACGAGCACGAGAACACGGCCCTTACGATCGGTTACATCATCGGCTGCGCTAGGATCAGGAACTAATCCGACAAGATTATCTTGATCATAGGCAACGGCTTGAGCTTGGGCAATGGTGTCAGAGCCTGAAATTGCGTCCTTAGGATTAATTTCATACCCTTTGATAGGATCTCCGAATTGGTCCTTAACGGTGACGGCAAACGCTTCGGAAGTAGCTTCTCCACCGAGCTTAGACTTACTAGGCTTAGCTATCTCTGTTTTGCTCGCACTGACGGTCCGAGTTTCGTCCACTACCTTCAGAGAAAGGGTTTTCTTAGTGCCGTTAGAGGTTGTGATCGTAATCGTAGCCGTTCCGGTTTGTCCGCCTAAGACAATCTTAGCATAAGAGTAATCGTTATCATCGGTTAAGAGATCACCCTTGTCAACATAGGCGATGGAAGGATCTGAGGAGCTGTATTTAGCTTGGGTCGTGATTGAGCCATAAAAATCATCCGCGTCAGTCCCTCGAACTCGAAGATAAGCCTCATCATCCACGGTCAACGTACCACTCTTAATTTCTACTTCGTTGCCATCAATCTCATCCTCTTGTGGTGCTAGGAAAATATTCGTGCTCTCAATGGCGGCAGTACCACTGATGGCAGCTTTAACCGTAACTTTCTTCGACGTGGAGGTTATGACCGTGTCACCTTTCGTTACGACCACTTTATAGTTGAAGGAATCGTCAAGCACCAACTGATCCATATCGACAATACCATCGGCGCTATTATACTCTTGGCCATAGAACACAGCCTCAGTCGCTTGAAATTCAACCGTGTAGCCAGCCGCGGTCAGTTCGCTCGCCGTTTTTTCTACACCACCCACGGTAAACGTAAGCACAGGATCACTATCACCGACATAGACGTTACTCGTCGTACCGGATACCTCAGTGACATTGACTTGGCCAGGATTAGCAATCGTCGTTCTGAGGTTCTCAGGAACAACCGCGGTTCCACCAAGAGCGGTTACGACTGTGCTAGCAGTGACCTTGGTTTTGAGGAAATCAGTCATGGCTGTCTTAACAGAGCCGTTCACAAGGACGACCGGAGACTTGGATTGTGCTGCACGAGGCGCACCAGCGAGAGCGTCGATCATGGTCTCACCGTTGGCAACAAAGGTATGAGCAAAGTCGATGCTGGAAAAGTTCTTGAGAACTTCAAGATTGGTGTCATAAGCATCGAATCCAGCATTACGGTAAACAGTACCTGGGAGTTGTGCTTCAACAGCGTCCGAAATAACCCCTGTTCCACCGGTAATATAGGAGGTTGTTACATTCGCTTTAATACTCTCGATATAATCTGCAACCACTTTAGGCAGTTGTCCTTTTTCAGTTAATAGGAGAGGTTGTTTTTGAGTTCCCGCGATGGAAGCAACACTCAGAGCGTCTTGAGCAACTCGTGAGGTTTCCCCGTTGGCAATGAAGATGGAAGTCGTTGGACTTAGCTTTGCGATTTCTTTCGCAATGTTGACCGAGGTTTCATATTGGTCGTAACCGCCGAGGTTAACCACTTCAACGCCCATGCCCTTTAGGTCAGCGATCACGCCAGCCTTGATGACGGCTAAACCACTGGTTGCATAAACCGTCTTAACACCCAAGCGTGTGATTTCAGCTTTAGCTTCGGCACTCAGTTGATCTCCACCGGTTAGAAGAATAGGAGCATTCAAGGTTGCAGCAAGGGGCGCAGCCGCGAGAGCATCCACCATGTTATAGTCCATTACCGGAGCCACGACGGCGTACTGAGAACTGGTCCAACCGTCTTGGGCAATCGCTTGTGAGGTTTGAATGGCAGTATTCCCTGCAAGTCGTGTGCTAACCGTGTCCGCGGCAAAGGCATTAAAAGGGATCATGGTCAGTGTCATACCAGCAATCGCTAAGGATGCTAAAGCTTTTTTAGTTTTATTCATGTTGTAAATATCTCCTCTCAATTTGGAACCTTATTTTTTAGGTGAACAGACTCTCATGTTTCGGTGAAGGGCATTGATTAGTCGTCCTCACACTTGAAATGAATAGTCTAATGTTAGACATTGCGTGGATTTCAAGGAAGCGTCCCCTTGAAACGATGTTTCTATCTAAGTGGTAGTACTTTAGAGTAACTTAACCTTTGATGTGAATAATTTTTTCGCATGAACAAATACTAACATATTAAACGAAAAAGTACATTAAATTATATTGGATACATTGCCATTTGTTACTTGTATTAACGTTTGTAAAGAATAAAATAATTAATCTATTGTTGTATAACATTAATTCATATATAACCAAGACTAAGACTTAATGTAGTTGTAAGTAATTATTAGTAAATCCTATAATATTGTAAAAATAACCTTCTACGCCTGTGATAATTGTGTTTGCCTTTACTTACCAAGGTCAAAGCCAACATAAACGTCATTAAATATTGTATAATGTGCGCAAGGAACTTTTAGTTCTTTTATCTTTATCCATGTCAAAATACTCTCTTCTCTCTTAGTCCCTCCGAGACAACATAATCTCGGAGGGAACTCTTTTGAAATTATCCACTGATTTTCAAATAGAACATTGTTAGAAAAAGATCCCCGAAGTCTTCGAGGATCTTTTGATTTTTCTCAATATTAAATTGCTTGTAACAACCAAAGGCTGCCAACTTATTGGCAGCCTTTGTTCTTGAATCGGCTCAAGTCATTCGTGCTTGTGGGCTCCGGGCCATTACCCAGTTCCTATTGTTTTACCTAAAGAGGTTTATTCACCTTACACATAGAAGAGAAAGGAGAGATCTTTGAAATGATTGTTGAAGATGGCAGAGTTATCTTTGAACCTAAGTCTTTAATACCCGAAGGTGAACCTGCAAACCACCTTGAAGCACTGGACCTTCCGGACTAAAAAAACCTGGCGACCTTACCTTATCGGTGCGAATGGCTTATCAAGTCGATGATCATGTTTGAGAGTGGTATATGGGAACTTCCTTTTATAAGTTATCTTTGGTGCATAGGAGATTTTGAAATGCTTTTTAAGGAACTATTTTATAAGGTGACTTTTGAACAAACTTGGGGAAAATTTATTGATTTTTATCCAGAATTAACTGAAGGATATCAATTATATAAGGACATTTTTCATCAATTGACACTTACTGATCCGGCTATTAAAGTAAATAATATGGTAATTCATATCGACGAATATGAAGACGAGGGAGATTTTCGCGTACATGGTAAAGATAGTGAGAGTGAGTGGGATGGATTTTGGGATATATCAATAATAAGATGGGATGAATGGTTAAGTTATCTAATCGAAAGCAGTGTAATTGATCGGTTTAGTTTTGAAGAGATAGTTGCATTATGCCTATATGAAATGACCTGGTATGGATATGATGAAGATACTATACAAAACGTGAGAAGCGATATGGGAATAAAGTGAAAATATAGCATCAGAAAAGTATGACCCAAAATAGAAGTCTTCTGCATTTAGCGGATTATTTGGCAAGCGTCACAATGAAAGCCCTGGCTGCCTCATCAACCTAGCTCTAGATGACGCTGTGGCAGAGGCAAATCGTGTCCTGGATCGACGCCTCGCGACCATTACCTTGGCCGACATCGCTGCCGATGTTTACCGACTCGACACGGTGATCTCCTCAATGCCTGAAGACAACAAATATTAATAGTTCGAGATTTCTACCCCCGTGAAACCTGGAGCTTTGAAGCTAACCATTGATAAGGAGAAGATTGCGATGACTGATTTGAAACACCGTATCATTAAGGCGAACAATCTCCAGATACATATCGCTGAGCAGGGCGAAGGTCCGCTTGTCCTGCTTTGTCATGGGTTTCCGGAAACCTGGTATTCATGGCGTCATCAAATCCCTGTGCTAGCAGAGGCCGGGTTTCACGTGGTGGCACCTGACTTACGCGGTTACGGCGGTACGGAGCGACCGGAAGAGATCGACCAGTACACACTTCTCCATCTAGTCGGCGACATGGTGGGTCTGCTCGACGCATTGGACGTTGAAAAAGCCGTGATCGTCGGTAACGACTGGGGCGCAACACTCGCGTGGCATGCGGCCTTATTACGGCCTGACCGGTTCCGTGGGGTGATCGCGTTATGCGTACCGATGATGGGTCAGCCACCTGTTCCTCCCACCAAAATCTTTCCTCAGACGGAAGACGAGTTGTTCTATACGCTCTACTTCCAGACTCCCGGCCTCGCAGAGGAGGAGTTTGAGCGTGATGTTCGCTTAACAATGCATAACCTACTCTTTGCGGCTTCCGGTGATGCGGGACCTCGTAAAGAAAACGATGGCACTCCGAATCCCTTTAGTATGGTATCCCTGAGCAATGGTTTGCTCGCGCCGCTGCCCGCCCCTTCATTACCATCCTGGCTTACAGAAGCTGACTTGTCCGCCTATTCCGAGGCGTTCACCGCGACCGGATTTCGTGGGGGCTTGAACTATTATCGTAATCTAGATCGCAACTGGGAATTATTAGCTTGTTTTAGTGGAATGAAAGTAATGATTCCCGCCCTGTATGTGGTGGGCGAACGCGACGTCGGACTCAGCATCCCTGGGATGAGGCAAATAATTTCTGAGATGCCTAGTCTTGTGCCAATGCTCAGTCGAACGGTCATACTCCCGGGATGCGGACACTGGACTCAGCAGGAGAAACCCCACGAGGTCAGCTCCGCTATAATTTCCTTTCTGCGAAGCCTTTAGGTCGTAGGGGCTCACTCTAGGGCGTGCGCTAAGATCGCCACGTGGTCGCCCGCGAAGAATGCTGATCAAGCGGCTTTGCTCCTCAAGATTCTTAACTATACTAAGAAAGAGTAGACTTCATAGTATTCTATGAATGTTCTACTCTTTCATTTTGGACAATGTTTACTTTAGAAATCACCTGGTAAAGCTCCGTTCCTTCGGAGTGCCTTAGCTACTTGCCCCATTATCCGTCGCAGTTGTGGCAGTTTGAATGTTATTTGGTTCGCTAAACTCGCAACTATCGAGCTTCTTATAGCTTCCTGTTTGTTGATTGTAGCGCCGCCACCCACTGCCGTACCCCTTAACAGTAGTGCAAAGAGTTGATCTTTGCTGATCGACCGATTCACTGAATGCAGGCAGGTAACCCTGAATGAGATAGCAAGCAACTATGGAGTTTGTCCACGGCCCATTAGCCGATGGATGGCGTAGTTCATAGAGAATATCCCAGACGTTTTTGATAAAAACACAGAAGTCAACTTCTATACAGTTACTCTTGTTGCCAAGCTATGGGGAGTATCAAGTATAACTAGGTGACTCCAATAAAACATCGTTTGTATAAGACCTCAAGGCCATTTCCACGTCAGCACAAATCCATTTACCATTATCTCGCAGTCCCTTTTCTAGAAACCCATTCGGGTGAGGACAAGCAATATTTCGTTCGTTAAGCAATGATGCCAGAAACCCTAAGATTATGTTCCACTTGTAATATTCATTAGGCCATGTCCATCGATTTTTGCTTTACTGTATAAACTAAACGCTTTAACCTTGATTTCTCTTATCTGAATTCTATACAATCAAAATAAGAATTTCTGTTCTCAAGAGAGGATGATCGCTATGTCTAATGGAGTATCAAGGAAGTCATTTGGTACATTTCTTATGAAATACCAAGTTCCTATTGTATTACCTAAAGAGGTTTATTTAGCCTTACACATAGAAGAGAAAGGCGAGATCTTTGAAATGTTTATTGAAGATGGTAGAGTTATCCTTGAACCTAAGTCATTAATACCCGAAGGTGAAGAATGGTTCTGGACTGAGGAATGGCAAGCTGCTGAACGTGAAGGAGGATATTAAGGCGGGCAGAGTTTCCCCTAGGTTTGATAATGCCAAAGACGCTCTTAAATATCTACATGACGAGGTGAAGCGCCTTGACCTTGAAGATTGAATCAAATCCACGCTTCACGCGTACTTTTAGCAAACCCTAACCATATTCAGAAGTCTTTTCAATTCTTTAACATCAATATAAATGGATTATTAAACCACACCACTAAGGAACATAGGGTCATAATAATACTAGCGACTACCTTATTAAGACTTACAAGTGCTTATAAGATTTCACATTTATATAGTAGACTACTAGTTTAACCTTCTAAATCAACAATGAGTTATTAAAGAAAAGTCGAACGAATGCTGTTCATGTTCTATAGGCTTTATAGGCTTTGTAGACTTTATAGACTTGAAGAACCTTGAATTATGTTTGCTTATTCTCGAAGGGGGCTAAAGAAGATGTCACCTGAAGATAAACTTAGGCACGAACTTACCATTATTGCCAACTCAATGACTGCTCGACAGCTTCATCAAGTTGTGGAGTTCGCTTCGTCCCTCACTGAGCAGATGCATGAGGAAGATCTTTCCACCCCTTTCCTTGACCCTAAGTCTATACCTCGTGAGAAAGAACTGATTGGTACTGAGGTAGAGAAGACTGCAAAAATTTATACATTAGACAAAGAGGTAAGTGGGTTAGATTCTAAGCCTACTCAGAAAAATCAAAAAAGACTCAGCAATGTAGAGATTAGAAGGTACTATAGATTCAAAGCCTTTGACCCTGGGCAACTTCAAAATCTATTTAAGCAATTAATAGGTTTCTATGAGGAAGACCTTCTTGGAGCAGGAGCTTTTAGCGAAAGATTTAAAATCAGCTTAGAAGAAAATGGCATTAAGCACACTAGACAACTTCCCTTTGAAGATATTTCAAGTATATGTGAAATTAGTACGTCTCTTTCCGTATCAATGGGTTTTGGCAGTAACTACATGTCCATTAGCAAAGTTAAGGAGTTCTTTTCTATTTATTGGCTAATTAATCCTGAAGATATAACGGAAGCAAATAGAGTAACTGAATTGGTAGAGATGATACTGGAATTAGATCGCGTGCTTGAAGGTGAAGTTTATTACTCAGAACGCTAGACTATCAAACCTATAGGAAGACCTTGTTGAATACATTTACTTACGCATGGAGGAAACTCTGTGTTTCATTACTGCTACCGTCAGATACACCTTCAGCCCACTCCGGTGTCAGCGGCGATGCACATTATTCGCTAAAAGCACAGAAGGGACGATTAAGATGTATTTAAGCTTACCATTGTAACCTTAAATTTTGAACAAATTATTCTATAACTTAAGAAACACCCACTCGAACACTGTAGTGTGATGAACGAGGAGGTGTTTAATTTTGTATTGTTATAGACCATACTTTAAAGACAGCTATGGAAACTGGTGTTATTGTATTTACAAAGGTGATGTAAGCTATTTGTAAATGCTTATAAACTTGCATTGATCTTTATAACCAGCCATCCTGACCTCGTCCGGTCTTACCTAATAAGTGTCAAAGTTAACAATTTTAGAGAAGTTGTCTAATTTTAGAAGGATTTGTTAAATCTATAGCGAATATACATATTTAAAGAATGAAAAAGGCAAACCTTTCGAAAGATTGGGACGCAAAGCTAAGGGTCTACAGCTTGAAAGAGCCACGACAGCCAGTTGCCAGATATCATTGGTATTCCTTAGCTTACTAGCGTCCGAATAGGATGAGCTGGTAAGCTATTTTAATTCAGTATTAATTTTCTGAACGTGTACTGATACAAAAATAAAAGTTCCTAGAATTATTGAGTGGTGCTAATAGTCAAAATGAAATCAAGTATTGAAGGAGTGTAACCTTGTGTTTAAACGGATGACAATAGTTTCAGTTATTATTCTATCTCTTTTGGTGCAGATTGTGGGTTGTTCAAATGAAGTCCAGCAAGGGCAGGGGAACAACACTGAAAAACCAACAAAAGAAAACAGTGAACCAGAAACGGTTAAAGATGAAAGTAGTAGAGATATTGCGAATGATAAGCCATCTTCCACAATAAAAGAAAACAGTGAACCCAAAACGATTAAAGATGAGAATAGCACAGATAACACGAATACTAAGGAATCTTTTACTACGCAAGAAATTCAAAAAGCTAATCCTAATATTATTACAGAGGGACTAACGGATTCAACAGCAACCCAAGAAGCAGACTTTACAAACCCGGAGTCTGTATTTTTATGTTATCTGAGGGAGAGATATAATATCGATTATACAACAATAGATCACAAGTCCCTGATGTTTTATGCATATTTAGTAGATGATGCTAAGAAGGAATTTGAGAAAACAAAAAATCAATATATTTATGAGGCGCGAGCTAGGAGGGAAATAACTAAGTTATACGAAATTGAAATAACAAGTAGACACCTTAATCAAACTGAGAATGTAAAAGGTAAGCTTTGTCCGGCAGCTTTTTTCGATGCAGTCGTCCGCATTGATACTAATGGTCAAAAGAAAACAATCATACTTAGGGCCTTCTTGAACGAGGCGGAGGGGAGACCTTGGAAAATAGATGCATTTCATGAAAAAGAAATCTAGTTGCTCAGCTAGGATTTGACTAAGTGACCTACTCTTCGGTATTAAATAGTTATGTTATAATTCCATTAAATCTTTAGCTTTTATTCAATAGCCCCGCAAGTGATTACGGGGCTTTTACTTTACGCATCAGAAAGTATGGTATTTGAGAGTGAAATAAATGCACTCCAATGGCATCTGGAAACCCACTGAAACTGTTATCAAATATAGTGTCAAAATCAACGTTGCAATAACCACCCATTATAATAATATTGCGTTAAGGGGGGTGTGGTGCAATGAGTGATCATTATTGTTACGGGTATGCAAGTTATGCGCTGTAATGACTTTTTGCGGTTAAATCGTCACGAACACTTGCAGCATCGGCATTCATTGTAAAGACACAGCGCATAATTATTTGCGCTTGCTTCGTTCAAGAAAATTCGGATACTTCCCGTTTTTGCTTTTTTCAACAGGTTCGGGGGGCTGCGCAGCAGATTTTCCGCGTTCTGTAAGCATTTTGGTGACCGCGCTTTGCCCGATTCTCGCGTAGACCTCGGTGGACTGCACGGAAACGTGGCCGAGAAAGTCGCGGATATAGATTAACTGAGTGCCAGACTCGACCATATGAACTGCCTTGCTGTGGCGAAAACTGTGCGGAGAGTATTTCGGTTCTGTGAATAATTTGGGATTCGCTTCCCTTGCTTTTGCAACGTACTTATCAACAAGGTTACGAACACAAGCCGTTGTCATTTTGCCACCCAGTTGGCTTAAGAACAGCGGCTCGTTGCGTTTGCCGTCAAGCTCATTTTCTTTGAGATGATATCGGACCAGATTCGCAACATCGTTTGAAATCGGCACTTCACGGGCTTTATTGCCTTTTCCGAACAACTTTACCTTGGTTGTCGGTCCAAATCTAACGTCACCAACTTTAATATTGCACAATTCTTGAGCCCGTGCCCCAGACTCATAGAACAACGAAAGCAGTACCAAGTCACGCTTTTCGATTTTCTTGTCCGGGTTCGGCAATCGTAACAGAATTCCCATTTCCTGAAGCGTAAAGTATGGGAATGGCATATGTGTTACCTTAGGCTTCTCTGCTCCGGCAACAACGGTGAAAGCAGGCAACGCCGCCATTTCGCGGCGTGAGGCGTACTTCATAAACGAATTCAGCGCGGACAGCCTCGCCTTTACTGATGCACCGCTGTAATTATGCTCTCGCATAAGCCACAGAGTGAATTTTTCAAGCAGCGCAGGCGTGAAGTCTTTGTATTGAACCTTGTAATGCGGAATTCCCTGCTTTTCCTGCATAAAGTCAAACAGCAGTCGAAAAGCATCCTCATATGATTCGATTGTGTTCGGACTACAATGCCGGACTTCCGGCAAATGCGTATCAAAATACGCCGCCAATTGGCGATTTAATAGTGTTGGTTTCATCGCGGCACCTCCGGAAATAACCCATCCGTGTACGCAGTTGTCTTTTCTATGACGTCCGCACTGTTTTCGGCGGTCATATGCAGATAAGTTTCAGTGCCGTAAAGTCTTGTGTGTCCCATATACACTGAGAGAAACGGCTCGGCGGCATACATATCAACACCTGCAAGGTCTTGTTTGCGAAACGAGTGGACGGCGAATGTGTGGCGTAAACAGTGGAGACAGATGTTGCGCGTATATCTTGGAAGCGTAGGCTTTTCAATGCCCGCCGCCTCAAGAGACTTATTAAACCAAAACCGGACAATCGCATCAGAATGCCGCACGCCCTTACGAGTTGAAAACAACAGCGCATCCTTTGAGCTATCACGATGATTCAGCGAAACATATTTGTCTAGTATGTTCGCGAGAGTGCAGTCCATAGGCACAAGTCTGTCTTTGTTGCCTTTGGCGCTACGAATTAGCAGAACTCCGGAATGCAAGTCAAAATCACCAACCAGCAGACGCAGAGCTTCATTCAGCCTTAGCCCGCAGCCATACAAAATCCGCATAATCAAAGGAAAGTCAAGATTGGCAAAACCGAAGTCATTCCCGGTATTTACAAGATTATCCGCCGCCGAAAACAACCGTGCAATCTCGTCCTCCGTGAACACATACGGCGTGTATGATTTGTCGTCCATAGGGCGTTCCGGAACAAACGCTGCAATTCCGAGTGTGTTCAGATACTTCGCAAACTGGCTGTAGTGTGATATGTACACGATTTTCGTGTTGACACTCATTTCTGACGGCAATGATTGTACCCAACCCTCAATGATAGGCGCGGTTATGGATTTCTCAGTAACATTCTTCTCAATGATGTACTGATCAAGCCGTTTGAAGTAGTGAAATTCACGCGTATGCTGATGACCTTGACTCTCCCGCAAAGCAAAATATCCCTGAAATTCAGGTGCAAGCATACTTGCAAACTCATATGATGCCTTTTTCACGCTGTCACCCCCGATCCGAGCTTTGATGCAAAGATGCCGATCGGAGTAGGAACCGGTAAGGCATAATTCCGCAAATGCTCAACTTCGGTCTTGACGTAGGATTTGACCGCCTCGGGCGATTTATGCCCGAGCGCGTCCTGTACTTCGCGGTGGTTATATCCCTCATTCAACAGCGCAGTTGCCAAACTGGAGCGGAGTGCGTGTGCGCCGCGTTTGCGACCATTTGTGTCAATATCTGTTGTCTCAATTATTCGCGATACGATTGTGTATATCGTATGCGGCTGTACAGCGCCCGTGTGAGGGAGGCTATTGCACAAAAAAACGTGATTGTCACCGCGCTTTGGACGCTCGTTCTCAACGTAATCGTCCAAAGCCTCAAGGATTTCCGGAAGCAACGGCACACTGTGAGGTTCTCCGGTTTTTACCTGCCGGATTTCAATCATGCCTGTGTCGCGATGTATATTTTCAAACCGCAGATTTGCGATGTCACAGGAGCGTAGCCCTAACCGAGCCGCAATCAGTACAATAGCTTTATTGCGTTTGCCGCACTCTTTGCTCAGTGTTGCCACAGCAATTATCTTCTCAACTTCATCCGGCGTATACACAGTCGGAACAGGAATGTGGCGACTCGTCGATGGAACCAATATGCTGAAATCTTGCTCCGTAAGGTCGTGACGATGAGCGTACCGAAAAAATGCGCTGACGCTCTTGTGGAAACCGCCTTTGTCGCTTGCTGCTTCAAACGCCCCATAAATGGTTTGTGCCGTCAATTGTGACAGTTTCTTGATGCCAGATTGATCAACGTATTGCAGAAACCGCGCCACAACGTGCATTCTGGCGCGAACATCACTCTTCGTCTTGCCGCTGTTCCGCAGATACTCATCATACAGCCTTGCTTCGTTGCGAAACACCGAATCAGTATATTCCAATATTTTCTTGCGAGGATACCAGTCAGTTTCTCCCTCCATTACATGGTTTGCCCGTTCGACTCCTGTTATATATACGTCAATAAACGACTTGCTGAGAGGCGGCTCCCGTTGCCGTAATGACTGAATGAACGCCGCACCAATCTCGGATGAATACTCGCCGTTGCATTGGTTTTGGCAGTATTGAGCTAAAGCTCGGTAGACAGTGTTGTACTTTCGGGTGTTATTGATTTTGTAATCCTGCAACTCCAAGGTTGTTAGCACATCGCGGATTACGTCCTGCACCATAATCTTTTGCTCTTGCATAGCCGCTCATTTCTCGCTTTCAGTTGAGTTTAGGCGCGATTACGCCTATATGATAAACTCAGTATAAGCAAGAGCGAGAATAATTATGCGCTGTGTTTTCACAAAGGGTGTCTGTGCTGCAAGCGTTCACAGCGATTTTATGCAAAAGCACGATTACAGCGCATAACGGATATACGCTATGTTCATAATCTCGATCCCCCATCGGCAAATTCTAGTAACATTATAACAGATGTGTTTGTCTAGATTTAAAGACAATGAAAAATAAGTGTTTATAAATTAAAAACTAACTACAAAAAAACAACATTATGGGCAAACTGAACCTTCTAATAATGTTTATTTGGAGCATACCTTTGTAAACACTCTTGGCCGTTTTTCAGGCTAGTCCGAAGGACCATAGAGCCAGCAAGCTTTAAATATTACTCAATAGGCTTCTCAGTTCCAACCAACTGGTTGGAACTGAGAAGCCTATTGAGATTTGGTATGTGTTGGACAGTGTCTTAGATATTTAAAACCTTCATATTAGTGTATACCGAAGCCCCATAAAGGTCTGGAAAAAGTGTGATGTGATTAATATTCATGGTATCTAAAGCCGTCAAACAACTTCGACGCTCTTCTTTTGGAATGTAAAATTTTAATAATAAGGAGTCTTGACTACCTTGGAAGGTTTGAGTAATCCAAGACTCTAACTCCAAACCACTTTCAGAGCTAGAAAAGAGGCCATTTTGATTAAGAACCCGTGTATTTTCGTCCGTGATGGGTTTAAAGAAAGCAATTTCATTGAACATCATTTCTTTACATTTACGCTCTATCAGAGTTTTATTCAAGGCAAAAATAACACGTTTTTTAGTATCATCAGATTTAACCTGGCTAAATGCAAAATATGCAGCAACAAAAGGAGAATGACTCCAATCCAGTAGCGGAGTATGCAGACCATAATGTTGTCCTAAAGCCCAGTAATCAGCATCCTGCGAATATTGAATAGGATTTGGCCCCCTCTTGCCTCTAATAGAAACCTTGAACTCCTCAAGTAGATCTGCTCTTACTTGTGGAATGAGAGACTTATCTTTGATAGCCCTATCTAGCGTTGATTCTAATTTGTATGTATCTTTGCGATGACCCCTAAAAATATAGTCAGATGGTGTCTTAAGTTTATAAAATATGTAGTCTATAAAGTACTTCCATTGTCTTAGATGAATTGATTGAACGCCATTTATTAAACCTGGAGAAGACCATCTTGGGAGATTACCCTTTGCCATTCTATTTTCTTCCTCCATCTACTTTAGTTAAGACTCTAGTACAGCTAATTACAATGTGAAAGAAGATCCATCGTGTCATAACTTGTGCTAATCACAAGGGATCTCTGTGTGCTTAATGTTGGATATTTAGGGTTGAAAGCGTTCAGGGTAAAGTCATTTTATATCACCTGTTCTAGCAGTTGTCCATTCTCCTTCAACCAGGCCTTCGCCTTATCCATCGTCGGAGCTTGCGCGCGGACAATGTTCCAGAACCGGGGCGTGTGGTTGGCCTCAATGAGGTGAGCGAGTTCGTGGACGATAATGTAGTCAATGACAAACATTGGTGCTTTAATCAGACGCCAGCTAAAATTGACGTTATCATTAAGGGTGCAGGAGCCCCAGCGATAGCGGATGTCCACGATCTTGACTACGGTAACATCGACACCAAGCTGGCGAGCATGGTGCTTTACCCGTGGAACAATCTTTTCTTTGGCCTTGGAGATATACCATTCTCGCAAGGCCTCTGTTTGTTTCGACGTTTGTATATCTGGAATAAGGAAACGCTGGGCGAACTTAATCTCGTGCAAGCCCGTTTTGACTATCTCAATACGGTATTGTCGTCCCAAATACAGCGCAGATTCTCCGCTGACGAGTTCCTTCCCCGGTGCATGGGGCAGGTCCTGATATTTTTGAGGGTGACCAATTTTTTCGTAGATCCATTGACGCTTTGACGTTACTATCTGCTCGATTTTTTCGTCAGATGTACCTTCTGGCGCGTGCACAACGACGCTGCGATCACGTTCGACGGTGATGGTCAGCTTGCGTCGCTTGGCGGATTTTTGAATTGTGTATGTCAGTTCCATTGTAATCACTCCGCATATAGAATTGTGTCATTATTCTTCTCTGCAATTTCCATAATCCGGCTGATGATGTGAGCACGGTTTTTGATGAGACCTGGAAGTGTACAGAACTCCTTTGATAGTAGTGTCTTTTGGAGATATTCTTTTAATTTATTCCGGGCAGGAATGCTTCCCCAGAATCCAGTAAGCTTTAGTTCACGCTCGACGATTAAAAAGATCTGCTGAGTCAGATGAACAAGCGAAGCGATCTCGTTATCATCGAGATCCTTCTCACCGAAAACCTCACGCTTAAAACTTCGGAACAGTGGCATTTGCTTCTTTCGGTGAAGACCATAGGTGGGCTCTTTACTAGAGTTGATGATGCGTTCACGAAGTTTCTCCAGTTCCTCGTAGATCTTCTTCCAGTTGTCGCGGAACTCTTCAAAGATTGCTACAAGTGCTGAAGCAAACGAGGCCTGCAGGTCAGGGTCATCGTCGAGTTCAATATCAAGGTGGTGGCGAATAGCGTGCTCTACTTCCGCTGCCTTGGTCTTAGTTCGCTTGCGTTTGCCGACCTGTTTTTGAAAGTCTTCATCGAGGATAGAGATCGGTTCGACCTTGACTTCAATCCCTTTTGATTCGAGATACTCGTCGGTTATACTACGCAGTTTGGGCGGTATACCTTTCATACTCAAGCGTTCGTCGCGGAAGTGTTTTCCAGCCAGTACATTGATCTCTGTAAGGGCATTGTAGTCGGCCATATAGTCGAGCACTTGGCGGGCGGGGTAGACAAGGTTCAGACACCGGGTCAGTTTTTTGAAAGCCAACATGAAGTCAAAACGCAGGTCTTCATCATAAAACAGATCGAAAAATGCATCGTAATCTGTCAAGTCCGTTATACCTTGTTTCTTGAGCAGTTCCATGATGGCGGCATGGCTGGCAGTAAGTTCGCGCAGTTCGTCTTCGGGGAAACTAAGTGAATCGATTATCTCTTTTTGTTCTCGCTCGTCGTAGGAGCCAATTGCCTTTGTCAGATGATGACCAATACCTACATAATCGACCACAAAGCCTTTTTCCTTAGCAGCACCACTCACACGATTTACACGTGCGATGGTTTGAAGGAGATTGTGAGCGACGACGACTTTGTCGAGATACATAACCTGCTCTACTGGTGCATCAAAGCCAGTCAGAAGCATATTGTTAACGATTATTATACCGAGGTCGCCCTTTACACCTTCCTCTTCATTACCAAAGGCCATTTTGAAGCTCTTAATGCTTGTTTTGTGCTTAGACTTGTCAGAGTAAGACTTTAGGTGCGGAAGGTCATTGTTATTACCGGATGAGATTATAACGTCCGTTGTCAATTTCTTGAGTCGAATCAAGTTAAGCTTCTTCGGATTGGCTTGTTCCAGATCGGCAATAGTGGATAAAAGGGCATCGTCAATGTGTCGTTTATAGCGCACAGCTGCCTCACGAGAGGTGGCGACCACTTGCGCCTTGTAACCATTGGGGAACACATGGGTCAGGTAGTGTTGCACCATGTCTTTGGCCTTGGCGGCGATGGTGGGCTCGGCCTCCAGATAGGCATCACGGGAGCCGTAGCCAAGAATATCCATGCGCTGCTGGAGGTTGTAGTCGCTAAAAACATCCGCAAACGCCGTGTCCATTCCTATTTGGTCGGGTACTTCGGCGTTGTGGGTGCGGCCTTCGTAAACTATCTCCAATGTCACGCCGTCTTCGATGGCCTGGCGCATGGTGTATTTATCGATGTAGTCGCCGAAGACCCGTTCTGTCTTGTCAATGGGCGTACCGGTGTAGCCGATCCGTGCGGCATTCGGAATACCTTTGTCGAGGTTAGCTCCAAGTGTCGCGTATTGCGAGCGGTGTGCCTCGTCGGTCATTACTAGAATGTACGGGCTAGAATTTAGCTCAGGGAAGGTCTCAGTGAGGTCTGCTTCCCTGAACTTGTGGACCATAGCCATAACCAGATCCGATGAGTCAGAACGCAGGAGTTCTTTCAACTTCTTGATGCTGTCGGCTACCTTGACGGTGAAGCCAATGCTCTGGCTGGTCTCGGCGAGTTGGCCTTCCAGTTGGGTGCGGTCTGTAACGAAGACCACTTTCCAGTGGGATAGCTGGACATGGTGATACATCTCACGCACCATAAACATCATGGTCAGTGATTTCCCTGAACCTTGCGTGTGCCAGATGATGCCGCTGCGCTCGCGCGGGCTTTGACCTTGGAGGAGGCGTTTGACCGCAAGCTTTACGGCCCGAAACTGTTGGTAGCGGCCCACAATCTTGATGGTCTCGCCTTTGTCGTTGGAGCCGAACAGGGTAAAAGTTCGGATGAGGTCCAGTAGGTTATTACGGTCCAACATTCCAGCAACTAGGCGTTGCTGATCGTTTGGACTGCCACTGCCGTGATCCAGATCGTTCACCGTGCGGGGATATGGATCTGCCCATCGGTAGAAGTGTTTCTCGCTGTGCGTGGTAATTGTGCCGAACTTGGCCTCATTACGGCAGGTGACGATAACTATTTGGTTGTAATAAAACAGTGGCGCACTACCTTCACCCTTGGCTCCGCGCTGTTCGCTGTAACGGAGGAGCTGGTCGATAGCTTCCGGGATGGCGTCCTTGACCTTGGGCGATTTGCACTCGATCACCACTACTGGCAAACCGTTCAGGAAGAGAACAATGTCCGGAATAATATGATGCTCCGTGCCAAGGATGCGCACCTTAAATTGGCAGACGGCAATGAAGCGATTGTGGTCACGGCGAGTGAAGTCCACGAAACGCACCGTCGGACTTTTCTCGCCGGTCTTGCGATTCTCGCTGACGCTGGTGTTTTCCAGTAGAAGACTAAAAACATGGCGGTTGTTTTGGATCAGTGCTGTACTGTCGAAACTGGCGGTGAGGTGCTTGATTACTTCCTCCACTTGATCATCTTCCAGCCAGGAATTGATGATCTTGAACTGCTCGCGCAAGACCGGCAGCATAACCACCTCAGTGAAGGTCCGGCGATAGCTGTCGCTGGGGTGCTGGCTTTTGTCGAGATCAATTATTTCCCACTTTAAGCCAGCAAGTTGATCGAGCAGAGGCTTTTCGACATGGTTTCGTTCGTCGATTTTGATATGCTGGGGTGTTTGGTCCTGATTCATCCAGTCCTCACCTCCATGTCATTCAGTAAGGGCGTGACGCGTTTCATACCCGTGAGCAAATCTTGCATGAGGGCAATTTTAAGTCTCTTCAGTTTGTTAAGATTGGCCGTAAATTGCTCAATTGAGCGATCAGCATTCCTCAGCACCTCAGATATTTGTTTCTGTTCAACAACCATTTTCGGGGTAGCAATTGTGTATTCTTTGAAAAATTGAAGGCCAATCGTTACAATCGTGCTTCCAGATGCTATTCCCTCGAATTTTGGTTTGTCCTTCTGCAGCCAGTAGTAGAGATAGTCGTTGTCGAGTCTACTAGGCTTACAATGCCATGCCATGAAATGCTGACTGACTGCCATGTTTTCACCAAGTATCGCACTCTTTCCCACACCGGCATCTCGTGAAAGAATAACCGTTCCTTTCGGATGCATGACTGCTGACGAATTCTTTAATCCAAGATCACTTATTTCTTTGTCGGTTTCGTTAATAATGACACGATCAAGTTTGCTTGAATCAGCGAGAGAGACCCATTTTATCCCACCATTCCAATACTCATCTTTACGTTTATTCGGCGTATGTCCGCTACCACGTGTGGCTAATACGTCTAGCATCTCTACATTCCACTCCATCGGAATCCTCCCCAGCGGCGAGTCTTTAAACTGGTGGGTCTGTTCGGAGCGGAGGTTGCCGTGTTCATCGATGCCGCGGGTGAGGAGGTCCTGCATTAGGCCGTTCTTGATGCGCTGCTGTTTAGCCATTAACGCTTCCGTCTGTTCAATCGCCTGGTCCACCGTGGAGAGGACCTCTGCGATTTTGCTTTGTTCTGGTTCAGATGTTGGAAATAATGCACCAAAACGTTCAAGTTCTTTTCTTGTTATGTGCTGCATTGTCGAGCCATGAGAGGCCTTTGTAATCTCTGGCAAGTAAAAATCTATAAATTGCTTGAGCAGTGTTCTGTCTACTCCAGTTTTCTCCACAACTTTGAACAAGTGCTGGTTAAGAGCTGCTTTTCCATACTGCCAGATTCGCAAAAATAGTGAAGCGCTCCATGAAAAAATGAGATCGCCATTGTCAATTATATTTTTGTCTGGCAGACGTCCAGAAAAGTAATCCTTGACAGATTCAGGATTCTTCAATTGCTCGATTCTAATAATTGGTAGTCCATCTTTCCCCCAATCATCCGGTTTGAAGGCGTAGCCGTTAATATAATCAGCGAGATCAGTCAGTTTTTTGTGTTGCCACCCTTCCATATTTCTCATGCCAAATACCCTAATACTTTCAAAAACCCGTCCAGCGTCTTCAGCGTTTCAGTTCGTTCGCCTTCCAACGCGCGACTGGAAATGGCGTATTTATCCCAGAGGTTTTCCACTACCTGAATCAACCCACGCTTTTCGGCGTTGAGATAGCGATTAAGTTCGTTTCGGGCCAGGTCATAGAGCTTTTCAAGAATGAGCTGACGAGCTTCTTCCTCTGTGAGCTGGCCGCCGATAGCATTGAGAATGCCGTCTGTCTTGGCGAGGCGTACTTCGAGTGCGACTTTATCCTTATTCAGGGCGGTGACCTTTTTCTTGTCATCCTTTTTGTTGTTATCGAGTTTGACCAGTTGGGCATCAACTTGTCGAATCAGCTCCAGGCTTTCGACCTTGAACTCGTCACCGCCGAGGCGTTTAAGCTGGAGTTTGAGCTCCTGTTCGTCTGTTTTGATCTTCAGTGCGGCCTTACTGTCCTTAATACGTTTTTCGAGGGCGGCGATGGCCATTTCCTGGTCTCGCAGGTTTTTCAATTCCTTGCGGGCCGATTCGCCTGTACTTCCCTTAAGATCGTCAATCAGTTCTTTGAGGGCCTTTTTAATAATGGCAGCACTGACGGCTTCACCCTCTTCTGGCTCATAGGCAGCAACTTCTTGAGCTGTTTCCAATGCCTCGGCCAACTCGCCTTGCACTTCGCTGATCTGTGCTTCTAGCGTTTCAATCTCATTAGCCTCGACCTGGAAAAACGCAGCAACTAGGTAGTCGTCGGGAATCAGGCTGTGATGCCAACCGGTGGAGATGATGGTCTTTAGGTCGTAACGGATCTGCTGCCACCAGTTTACGAATACCCCAGCGCTCTTAAACTCATCGAGCACACGCAATTGGATCAGCTTATTCTTGAGCGTGGCGAGCAGTTCCTTACGGACTTCGGGCATCTTCTCGCCTTCACGCAGCCCTGCAAAAACATCACGGGCTACTGCCCACCAGACTTCTAGGACATCGTTGTGAGCGGTGAGTGTCTGCTGAAGTGCAGGGTCAGCTTCCAATGTGGACTTAATTGTAGACTTGGAATTGATTCCCTCGCGGAAGGCAAGATAGCCAAGACGATTGGACATTAAAAGAGTGTCTGGCTGCATACCGAAACGGGAAAAATGTTCTGCACGGTCGGTGACCTCGCCCTCTGGGATACCGCCGATTAAGTGCGCCTGCACATCTTCCGGTTCAGATTCAGGAGTATTATCCACATAGCGACGGATATTAAGGTTGTAATCGTGGGTCTCTACGATCTCTTCCTTGCTAACCATGCGACTGTATTTGGGAATCTCCATTTTGTGGGTAAAGGTGAAATCAATCTTTTCGATGTCTTCAGGACGCAGTTTGTTCTGGGCCTTTCCTTCAGCATATTCGCGGTCGGCATTGATGAATAGCACCTTATTTCGCATGGCATCAGGCTTATTCTTATTGGCCACTATCACACAGGCTGGAATGCCAGTGCCATAAAACAAACCAGGCGGCAAGCTGATAATAGCTTCGATACAATCGTCATTGATAAAGATCTCGCGGATTAGTTTCTCTTTACCCCCGCGAAAAAGAATGCCGTGGGGCATGATGGTTGCCATGTGACCGTTGGGTTTGAGGCTGGCAAGCATATGCTGAACAAACATCAGATCGGCCTTTTTACCAGTTTCGGGACACCACTCACGAAAGCGGCTAGGGAATTTTAGAGTGGCGCGGCTGTAGTTTTGAGAGAAAGGTGGATTGGCTAATACACGGTCAAACTTACGCACCTGACCGTTATCCAGAATCTGCGGGTCTTCTAAGGTGTCCCCGTTCTCAATGGTGAAGCGAGTGATGTTGTGGAGGATCATGTTCATATTGCAGATCGACCACACTGTACCGTTGGAGTCCTGTCCGTAGAGAGCTAGGTCGTTCGGGTCTTGCCCCTGCTCCTCCACATACTGGTGAGACTGAATTAAGAAACCGCCAGAACCTGCAGTGGGGTCGTAGACCTCGTTGCCCGCCTCCGGCTTGGTGATCTGCACCAGCAAACGCACCACTTCAGTAGGGGTGTAGAACTCGCCGCCTTTCTTGCCAGCGCTGTCAGCAAAATACTTAATCAAATATTCGTAGGCTGCGCCTAGTAAGTCAGGGAACTCGAAATTGTCATTGACCAGTACAAACTCAGGCTGGTTGAAGTTGTCGAGCAGGTCTTTCCACTTCTGATCCGGGATCTTGGTCTTACCTTTAACTGCATTGAAATCAATGTTATTTTTGAGCACTCCAGCCAGGGCATCGTTTTCCTCTTCGATGGCGGCAATCGCCTTGTTGAGCATGTTGCCTATGTCGTGTTTGAGATCCTTCAACGCTGGAACCGTGTCGCCTTTCTCGTCAATCCATGGCTCATGCCATCGGGCACGCACAGGAACAAAAAATGTCTCGCCGTAAGATGTTTTGTCTTCAAGTAGTTCCTGGATTAGTTCCGGCTGATCCATCAAATGTGCAAAGTCTTTCTTGCGCAATTGTTCACGCTTGTAATCGAATTCATCTGACAGACGCTTGAGGAACAACATACCAAAGATGAATTCCTTGAACTCAGATGCATCCATCTTGCCCCTCAGGATGTCAGCTGACTTGAAAAGAAAGTTTTCTAGCTGGGATAGGGTTATTCTTTCGGTAGACAAATGTTATTCCTCCTAACTTGTTAAATTATAAGTTCCACCACTCGACAGAGTTGAGGTCTTTTATATCTACGGTCACACTCTTGTGAGTACTTTATATGCTTACATGCAAATTAACTCTTAACGTAGTTCGTTGAAAGGTAATAATTCCCCTCTAAAATAGGCCTATTCAATCTCAGGAGCTTGCGTCTATGCATCCAAATGTTTTGTTACGCGGCAAACGGATACACATTGCCTGCCAGGTCCATTCCATCTTTCCAAGAGATCATCCTTCTAAATACTCCATCGAGTCACCTATATCCATAAAAACATAAGCATCACGATATCTTGACACCCATTCTTCTTGGGCTGCTTTTATCACTTCATGCTTCTCTTGATCTGCAACCTCCAATAGTGCTAGAATATTCTTTTGTTTGTCCAAGGAAATATTAGGGATTAACATGTTTTCAAGATCGGTCTGCAACAGAACAGGCACCATAGATCCGACGAGATATTTGTTCAGATAGTACATACCGATGGGAGATTCTAAGAAAGCTTTCAAGAAAAGTGGGTCAACTTGTGGCCGTAAACGGACGCCAATCAAATTGTGAGACAATATTATAATCTCATCCGATTCGGGTACTACGGCAACTTTAGTATTCATCCCCCGTGCAGAGAGAACCACATCTCCTTTTCGAAGTTCAAATCTTTTAGCTCTCTTGTAATCCTCAATGGTGATGTTGCTCAGTCCGTCGATATTAATTTGACCATCCTGTATATCTGACATATTTACAACTTTATAGGTGGGTTGTTTTTCTTCGGTTTCATTCCCTCCCGGTAACTGGATCCCACGGAAAATATCTTCTGAAATCTCTTTAAGAGTTATCGTTAGCGATTCCTTTTCATAATGATCGATCGTAACACGAACCTTACCTACAGGCGCATCAACCTCACGTTTCTCAAAATATACCTTGGGTGTCAATTTCCACTCCTTGGCTTCAATGGCTGCTGCATCAACAATGATGCTGTAATTTTCAAGCCTACTAAAGTGCGTGTAAGTATTAATAATCCTCTCAATATCTATTTCACGAAGATGGTTCTGTCCCCTTCCTTTTTCAAAGAATTCTTCCGCATGGATCAATAATATCTTACCTTTACGTTCCTTCGCCTTATCCTTGTTTATGACTAAAACGGTAACTGGGATTTTTGTTTGTTGATAGAGAGCAGGTGGGAGCCCTATTACCGCCTCAATCAGATCTTCAAGCACTAAAGCTCTACGGATTTGTTGTTCGATGCTGCGAAATAATGCGCCATGACTAACGACCAAGGCGGCCCGCCCGCCCTCAGCAAGTGTATGGATAGCGTGTTGGACAAAAGCCATATCACTATTTGATGCGCTAGGTATTCCAAAACGGAAACGTCCGAAGATATCGTCCTCAGCCTTCTTTTTATTCCAGTTTGCGCCAAATGGAGGATCCATAAGAATAGTATCAAATCTTCGAAGATCATTTTCATGGGTCATAAGTGGCGAACTCAGAGTATCAGATAGAGAGATTTCCACATTATATAGACCGTGTAGGATAAGATTCATGCGGCATAAAATCCATGTTTCTTCGTTCATCTCTTGGCCATAAAGAGTCACCTTATGCCCCTCCGACACAGCAGCAGCTTTTATCAAGAATCCTCCAAGTCCTGTTGCACCGTCGTAGATAGAGCCTTCTGGTTGGATGAGAGCCACCAGTAAATCTCCGATCTCTGAAGGAGTGGTGATATCTACTTTAGAGAGCCATTTATCCAAATCTACAGCCAACGTGCCAGTAATAGGATGTGAATTTGGCATGTTTTTTCGATCCAGGGAAACTAAACTAAGACGCTGGACCATGTAAAATAAGATTTTCTCACTCAATTTTTCTAGATCAGCACGCGTAAAAATACCTTCTAGTAACGGGTTCATGTCTTCTAATCGTTGAAAGGCCCCCCTGAAATGTTTTTGGATACCCAATGAACTCGTAGCAAGTTTCATCCATGTCAGATCATTTGGTATTTGAAATGGTTGATCACGATTATCCATGAGGCTTTTAAGCGTCAATAGTGCCATCATGGGTAACTTGATTTCATCTAAGTTCACCTCTCCTCGAATGTTATCATTTATTTCAAAGAGTATTTGACTTAGTTCATTTTTCTTCATTGCAAGAATCTCCTTTTTATTATTGACGTTAAGTAATTTGATTACTTAATATCAATTTGACTAATAAAAAACACCAAGAATAGCTTATCGCGTACTTGAAGATAATTACTCAATTTTTTCAGTTTATTATTTTTGCATTGAAACTAGTAAAAGAAAGTTTAAAAGCTTTCTTTTACTAGTTCTCTCAACCGGCTAAGTGATGTGCATAAACTGATGTAGCACTATTTTTTTGAACAACTAAAACCGGCCACCAAAAGGGTGTCCCACTCCATCCATCTTCTTTCTTACCATCTTGTCGTAGAAGTATTAAAGCAGGTTCATTCATTGCTACATTTTTGGCTAAAGTTAATTCGTCTTTTGGAGTATCTGGTGAATTCTGCAATTTGTTTGCCTTATCATGCTTTTTCATTTCTCTACCTTTTCTTATTATGAGTTTAACGGTCTCATGTTTAGACAGATATTTCAAACACGCTACAAATGCTTCCTCATTAACAGTGTACTCATTTTCAATATCCATCGTTGAATATATCATCGTGATTAACCGAATAGCTTCGCTAACAGATACTGTCACCTCTGATTTGGGGTCTTTATCACCTTGAAGTTGCTTAACCAGATTATCAATTTTAATAACAATTTTTTCAATTGAACTTTTGCATTTTGGAGAAAAGCCTACTGGCAGAATCCTTTTATGAGATTTAATTGTTACAGTACGTGAAATATAAATCTTATTTGGTGAACATGGAATGACTCTTCCACCTTCATCTCTTTGAATAAACACTACTCCATTTTCACTTCTGCCATTTATCAATTCTTCTCTTAATGCTGCATCAAACTCGTTTATTTTAATAAGAGCATTATGCAAATTTTTAGTTGTGTAAAAACGAGTTACTGCAAGGTCTGCCTTACTCCTATAGCCAAACATCCTTGAATGTTGGAGCACTGTATCCTGCTGCATAGTAGTCGGTCTTCTACCGTAATAGAAACCAATCAAATTTGTTATTGTTATTCCTCGATCTAATATTTGACCACCGACAAACACATTTAATGGTGTCCTTAATTTTAACTGGCCATTTTCATCGAGAAGTACTTTTACATCGTTTTCAGAGTTCACTACAGTAATGCTGATATACTCATTTTCAACTGCTTCATAAACCTTATCCCTGACCACATGGAATTCAGGCATCCCCAACTTGTATTCTGTTACAGATTGATATAAGTCTTCATATGATTCTTTTACAAATACATCAAACAAAGCCTTGTTGTTAACTTTTAGTTCCTGCAAGCAATCAATTATTGAAATCACTATGTCCTCTTGCCAAGCATGAGAATTCTTATTTGTCTCTGTATGAATTATAAAACTGTATTTATTAGATTTAGCCTTTGATTCATTGGGCAATATTGTTGCGTCTTGTAAACTGCGAATACATCCTCCAACAATAAAATTCATTATAGATTTTCGCAAAGTGTTGATCTTCTTGCTGGTTAGAGCCTCTTCTGGTTTAAACCTTCTTCTGTCCTGCTTTCTGAGAATTTCCAACTCTTCAGGAACCACTTCTTGATATAATAATCTTGCAGGATTATCATTTTCTTGACTTTTCAAGAAATAGTAATCACCGCCAACATACCCTTCTCCTTCAGGCACGACTATTGTATGAACCGGTCTTATAGGCTTTATCTCAGGAACATTTGGTAATGATATATCTTCTGGCTGTAAATATAAAGAGTACGGGGTAGCTGTTACCTGAAGAAAATCGCAGTCTTCCAAGCTTCCTCGAATTTTATTAATAGCCCCAGCAATTTTACGTATATCAATAGTCTCATCTTTCTTTTTTTCAAATCCAATGCTTGCAAAGTCGGCTTCATCATCAATAATCAAACACTTTTTAGATGCTTGAAAAGGGTATTTACTTATAAAGTCTTCTAACCGAGGTAAATTTTTATGTTGTTTTTTGACAATAATGATCATTTTCTGGTTAAGCTCAAACTTACTTAAACGGTCTGGCATATTCATGATGTCATATACTTTTACATAATCATCATCGATTAATTCTTTAAACTCCTGTTTCATTCTCTGCAAAGTTTGCTCTGCCAATGCATTAGTCCCTTTGGTCAGTACAACAGTCAAGTCATACCCGTTATCAAAAGCCAAAGACATGATTCCGATAAAGGTCTTAGTTTTCCCGCTTTGAATTTTACCCAAAAGCATTAGAGGCCTTTCGAAAGTCTTCAGATTCTCAGTTTTCAGTTTCTTAACTGTTGTTTCAATACAAACCATATGTTTACTTGTATATGAAGGTTTCTTTTTTGAATAAATATAACCATCAGTAATCAGATCACTCATTAAAATCCGCTCCTTTAATCATCAGTATGAAGACCCGAGTAATCAGCCCTGAAAAAAACCTTAAATTCACTCGCCTTCATATTGTATTTCTGTAGCATTTTCACAATAATATTTCTTCTACCATTTGCACTCATGTTTGTTTCTACAAATACATCCGCACCTCTTAATTTCTCAGGCTTTCTGACGCCATCCGGGGTCTTTGAAAAGTATTTAATCTTCTTCCCGTTCATTCGAGGGTCGTTTATAAACTCCCAAAATTTATCTTTATCAAGGTTAATCAGTATCTCACAAGTCTCTAACAACATCTCTTGCCACGTTTTAACTTCAATTTTGGCTCCCTTAATATCAAATGCGCACGGACGTTTATGGGTAAAGTTTTCATACAAAGTATGTGGAATATTGGAATCAACATTATAGTCTTCATAGTTTGGAACCATTTTCTTATCCTCTATCTCGTCTTCTAAACTAACTTCAGCTATAATATCATCCACAGGTTCTAACGAATCCTTTACAGTCTCAATGATTATTTCAAATTCATTAATATTTTTCATGAGCAAGGTATAATTATCCAGCATTGAAAAGTCTCTCTTTTCACATGCTTGAATAACTGAGCGATTAATTTCAGCAATAGTAGAATCCAGAGTATCCAGTAACAAGCCGAGACACTCGGCTATATCGATAGCTTTCTTAGGAAACAATTCCATTACCCTTTTAGAAACATCATTGACATCCATAATAAAATCACCCCATCCTTTACTTGTATATCCGCATTCAGTAATTGAATTTAAGTAATACAATTACCTATTCGTTTCTTTGTCTAAAAAAATGCCACCTCCTCACCAGCAACTCTTCTTATATTATTGACTAGATAATACCACACATAGCTTTTATCTTCAATAGGTAATTGAATTATTGATTAGTATTTCTTCATCTGTTCTACAACTTCCTCGTATTGTCACCTATCGGGTCTAAGCACCAAACGCGTCTCACTTCTTCTGAAAAGGGTCTCAATCCCACCAAAACGGGTGGTTAAGCAATTGGGCAGATCGGTTAGTTACTTAATTATATAAAATAATAAATATAAGTAACATTCAAACCGTCATTAATTACATAAACCTCCAGGAATGTTGATATATAAGCATTCTCAATGTTACTAAAGCTTATTATGTTACCCCTTTCGAGAAATGAAAAAGAGCGTGACCACTACCATTTGCATTTCAAACTAAAACTCCGTGACTCTTAAGAAAATCTTAATCCTTTTCAGTGCCTTCTTCCTCATCCTATTGCGGCCAATCTATAGACTTAGTTGATGAGAACTTAAAAAAGTCCGGATCCCACAGGAATCAAACACTCTGGCCCATTATTCTTAGGCGAATTTACTAACGTTGAAACCTCATAAGCGATCATTAGGTCCGCTGGATATGGCATTAATAAGCTCTTTAAAAAAAAGCTATCAGTGATATCCTGATCCAACCACACCTGCTCAACTTCCTTTGGGAGAATAACAGGCATGCGATTGTGTAGGGGTTCCATAAGTTCATTAGGCGTTGTTGTGATGATCGTACATGAATTGACGAGCTCCCCAGTTGGTGACTTCCACGTGTCCCAAAGGCCAGCAAATCCGAAAAATTCTTTATTCTTTAGAGTGATTCGATGGGGCCGTTTGGTGGACTCTTCTTTCTTCCACTCATAAAACCCATCAGCTACTATGAGACAACGCTTTCGTTGAAGGCAGGTTTTAAAACTAGGCTTTTCGTCTACAGTTTCTGCCCTGGCGTTGATCATTTTATGACCGATTGAAGGATCTTTGGCCCAAAACGGTATCAGACCCCACTTAAACAGTGCTAACTGGTTTGAACCATTGTTAAGTATAACCGGGACATCTTGCGACGGGGCTACGTTGTAGTTGGGTTTTAAGTCTGGAAATTCTATCTCTAATTGGAATCGTTCCTCAATACCTTCCGACCCTGCGATGGAAAATCGTCCACACATACTTAATACTCCTAACCATTAGCATTAAAGTTTGTTCTAAGAAACAGATACAACGTTTAATTGCCCGTGAAAAGTTCAGCTTTCTTCCTTGTGGATCCTTCACGTATACTTGAAGTAGTGACTTACCTAGCGTCATTCTCCAAGTAGACAACAACAAGGCCTCAAGCAAAATTGCTAAAATAATTCTTACCTTTTGCTTATCTTAGGGTCTAGCTTCACTCCTCAAAGAAAATGAGGTTTCCCACAAGTTCAGCAACTCATAAAAAGCCTCGTTTTGTGTTACGTATCCTTTCGAAGTATCCGCAGATAATCTTCATAGGCAAATACTCGACTTCTGCGAACAACACTCCTAAGATGAAATTACATCTATAGAATAGCACCTTTATTTCGTTCTATAAAATAAAAAGAAATAAAGGTGCTAATTACTTGTCTTTTATTTCATATTAGACAAATTGCGCTTGTTAAATACATGATTTTGCAAAGCTGTCAATAAGGTTTTTACTTCTGCTATGACGCCGGGTGCTCTGGATCAAAAGACAAAATTATTGATTCTAACCAAAAATGCCCTACCACTTCTCTCTTTAAATACAATTATTTGACTGCGATGACCACAAGAAAATTGTAGTTCATAAGTAATCAAACTATCCCCTCTGAGCTAAAGCGCCTAGTATTAATGGCGCTACTCCGCAACTCTTTCTCAGTAGCTCCCCCAACCATGAATAGTTCTTCTCTAGGAGAATATCACCAAAGGCTTTTGAACACTGCATATATAAAGAATAATTTGGTCGAACAATAACCAGATAGGACACTTTGCACTAGAGTCACCGGATCGCCACCAACCACAGAGGTACAGTTCTTGGTCTAATGGGTCACCATGCTGCAATCGATGAACAGCCTCCCATGAATAGATAACAGAATTCACATCAACATCATATTTGCACACATATTGAGTTATTACCTCTCTGCACCATTGTTTAGATACCCCCTACATTTTAAATAAGTACCATTTGCAAGTCTGCAATTCATACTTTAGCTCAAACGATCTTAACTCTCCATTGATTTCACTCTGACATCGATAAATGATCATTCTATTCCCTGCTAGTTTTTCCTCTGACCTCGATGTCACTTGCCCAACTCTTATAACCTTGTCGTCGATCCTATACCTTATCGGATTCGGAACACCATCCGTAGTAAACCATGCGATCATTTCAATTGGTTTCATTAGTACTCTCATACTAACCACACTTCGCCCAATCTCCAGTTATGCATTCTGTACAGCCCCCGACACGGATGAGTTTGTTTTGGCACACTGGACATTTGTTGTGGTCGATTAGCCATTGTTCACATGGTTCTAAGCAATAAGTTTTTCGATTGCAATTAACACATAAATCAGTCATTACATTCGCCTCGCAGTACATGTATTTACTTATTATTAGAACACCTGTTCTTATTATAGCCATTTTCTGTGAGAATATCAATAACAAAAATACGCCCAAGCTTTCTAAAGCATGGGCGTATCTTAAACATGTTTCTATGTTACCATCGAGGAGTGACCTCATTGAGGTTTCCAAGATCATAGGGTAGTTAAGCCAATTACTCTTTGAGAATTTACTTAAAACTCTTAAGCCTCTGAATACACCATGCAAGTATTTCTTGGTCATTAGTGCAATTAGAATCCAACCTCATTCATAAAACTCACATTCATCATCCATCAGTAAAAAATAGTTTATTTCCATTTCTTTCTTAGAATGGATTAAATACATCCATGTCGAATCCTCCAAGGAAGGACATTTTTATGGAGGAAGGGATGTTTATTTATGACACTAAAAAAGAAGCGGAAAAAGAACGGCCATAAACTGATTTTAA